>Ga0181568_10002311_pt1 | contig 17346 bp, 23 predicted proteins | sample 101ome_20_FD_133758 | JGI IMG/M metagenome (GOLD analysis project Ga0181568, IMG submission 133758) | Coastal salt marsh microbial communities from the Groves Creek Marsh, Skidaway Island, Georgia - 101404AT metaG (megahit assembly) | ecosystem: Environmental > Aquatic > Marine > Intertidal... | reverse complement strand
TTGTCAAAACCCCGTTGAAGGTCAGGCCCTATTTTGGGCTTCTGTTTCTAGAAACCCGCCAATGTGTCTTGATTGTCATAATTTACCAGCCTTGGAATATTACAATGCACGAATAAAGGCAGGCCTACCGGCAGTTTATCCTGTTCACTTGGAGGAAGATGAATGAGTCAAAAAATCTGTTTTATCTGCAAGACCAAGATTTCAAACAACATCAAATCTGCAACCTGCAACAATTTGAAATGTCAACAGGATTATTCAATCCAGCACAACACATGGAAACAAATTGAAATGGATTATCTTTACGGTGTCACATACGAAACAAAGGGGGATGAAGAATGACTGAATGTAAAATTTGTGAAGGTGAAGACATTGATGGTCCGGAAGACATTGAGTTTTTGTGCAAGGACTGTCGGTTTGAATTAGCCGAAGCAAAAGCGATGCGTGGTGAATGGAGATACCGGGAACCATGAAATACAACATTTATTACGGAATACGAATGGTTGCATCGTATAACTCTTTGCAAGAAGCAAAAGAAGCAAAGAAAAAATTAGACTCACCCAGCATGGCCGTGATTTTTTATCGTGGTCGTCAAGTGGGATAGTGAGTGGTGGAGGGTGGTTTAATGTGGGATGCGATAAATAATCGGTTAAATCCCTCGTCTGGGTAATAGGGCGGATATGAAGCATTTGTCTTGAGCAGACAGGAATATCATATCACGAAATTAAATAGGGGAAAGTCCCTTTCTAATTAGATTATCCTAATTAGACTGAATATACCGTCAGCGTTAGTGATGCGGGGCTTAGACTATCGTTAATTACCGAGTGGGTGCGAGGCCCACACATTATTTTCCTTTATGGAATGTGGTTTGCAAATAATAAGAACAAAATATGTGTTTTCGGGGCTAGTGTTGTCTTTTACGCAAAGGGGTTGTGGGCTTTACCTCTTGTTCTTTCCACATTTCATAGGAAAATTAATTTTTTTCGTTTTGGGGTGTATACAAATTATACAACCATATGGTAACTTTGGTAGCCAACTTATTTAAACAATTTTTCAATTTTTGTGCCTCCCGACCATAAATATTTATATAACATAACCCCCGACTGTCATATAAGGCCCCCCGAACTCAAATTAACTAACATATTTAGCCTCAAAACGAAAAAAAATGACAAAAAACCCGCCTAAAGTTAAAAAAATCTACCAAAATACCCCCGGAAGTGAAAAAATGTGGTTCAATGTGCTTAAGAACGCCGCTAGGAACCGAGCCTACGATTCATTTATCCGCTCATTCATTCTTTATGATGGGATTTCCATGAATACCGAACATCTTGAGGCGGTGGATGAAGAAGTGGTTAGGTGGTATACGCCCAACCGGGCCTTTTATTGGGACCTGAGAAAAGACAACAATTGGTTTCCCTTTCTAATGACTCTCGGAACCACCATAGCGGAACACAGACCATACTTGTATTTCATTCATCAGGCAATTCGTGAAGAATATCCGGACAACTGGAGAGTTTTTAGTGACCTTGTTAAAAATAATACAAGTTTAATTAGTGGATTATACCAACAAGAAGAAGAGGAGCCTGAAGAATTTGTATTAACTAAACGGGTTTATAGGGAAATTAAATATATGTTCGCACATTTCCTATACACCATGAGATACAATATAAGTGATACAATGGGCCAAACCAATAACCCGGCTGACCTTGGAGTTAGAAGAAAACTACGAGAAATTTTTTCTTCCATACCCACTACAAAAGAAATTAGAAGAGAATACGAAAGACTGAACCCCCCACCAAGTAAAACTATACAAGCACTATTACTGGCTCCTTTTTATGTTTTTAAAAAACATATTGAAAATAATCACCCTTATATTGTTTGGGAACATATCGCTAATTTTCATTCCGAATATGTCGCTGATATGGAAGAGGAAATAGATGTCGGGGTCAGGGGTGATGAGCGTATAGTAGAACAACAAATTTCCTATATTTTAAATAATGATTTAACAGAAAGGGTAGATATGATAACAGATAGAATATGGACAGCAAATGATTCCGATAGGGATTTATTAATGGAAAATTTACCTTTAGATAGATTAGCAGAATAAATTTACTGTGGGAATAAAAACAAAAAAGAAAAAAAAATTTCGCAAGTGACAAAAAAATTCCGGGGCAATTTTTGAAAAAGAGGGTGTAAATATGGGTTGGGGAAATATACTAAAGAACGACTCACCCCTAAATAGAAGTATGCAATTATTTCAAACTATGGCTAGCGAGTGGGGTATAAATAGAATTGAAATGGATTCTCCTTACTCTGTTAAATTTAAATATAAGGGATTAAATTATACAATGACTTCTGAAGGTTTGTATATTGAGGCGGGTGAAAGGTATATTTATGTCTGTGTAGTGGATAAGAAAGGACTTCCATTAGGGGACTACTACGCTTCCTTGATGGGTCTTATTGTTAATGACCCCGGCAAAATCCCTACGCTAAATTTTGGTATTGAGTTAGCAAAAATTTTAATTTATTTCCGTAAGCCCATCCCTTACGAAATGATAAAACTATTTACACCCTTTGGTAGGGAAGAAGAGGATAGTATCTCTTTTAGAGAACTTATTTATGCGTTGAAACGAGGACCGGGCGGACATTATACTTTAGCAGCAATTGAAAAAGCCTTGATAGAATCATTTGGAGACACAAGGGGGTTTTTTTAATGGGTTGGGAAAAACTACTAAAAAGAAAGGGCGGTGGCTACGGCCCAACTCCATCGGATATTAGGGTAATAAATTACATTTTGCGTGATGGAGAGTTTAAAACCGTGGCTAGAATCGTGGATGAGATATATGATTTATTGCAGGAAAATAAAAAATTAGGTATTAATAAAACCAGTAGAATGCAGGGAAGACCGAAGGCAACAAAGTTTGGAGCGGCCAAACGGGAACTCAAAATTTATATGACAAGTTCGCCCGACTACGAGTTTAGAGATTCAGGTAATAGGGACCGTCATAGACAACCCATAAAAGAATATAGATACATCGGGGAGTGAGGCTATGGGTTGGGAAGAAATAGTTAAGGCCAGCCGCCAAAGAGCAATAGACGCATACGAGTCTAGTAAAAAAGCGTTGGAAAACAGACTTGAAGACTTAACCTCCCATCCCAAGTTTGATTTAGAAGAAACCATTGATAAAATTGACGGCTCTTTTTATATCTATACGGACAATGATTATATTGCTGATTTTGCTAAAATGCTATTAAGGGGAGAAATTACATTTGAGTCGGGAGCCGATAGCCCTATACTTAATTATGTTGAAGAGGAAAACGAATCGGAAAGGGAAAATTGGGACACGGTTGACCTGATAAATACAGCGACATGGCTTTTGAAAAGAACAGACCGATTATATTTTAGAATTATTGATGGATTTACTTATTTTAGGAGCGTGAAGTTTTTAGAGAGCATCGCTGAAACCTTCGGAGTAAATTTAAGAACCCCCCTAAAAGATATTCTAAAAACAAGTTCAGCATCATTTAATCATAGGGGTTTGATTTTTATTTTACACCCTACTGGGGTGCAAATTAACATTCCCAATAGCGATATAGAAATTGGAATTTGTGTGGTAGATGAGAAAAGACTCCCATTAGGAGATTTTTTCGCTTCAATGGTTGGTTTAATTGTTGCTAAACCGAATGAATTAGATGTGGTTAATTTCGGAATACAACTCGGATTAATTATTTTGAGTTATAGCGGTTATGATTGGGAGCAAGGTATTGGTAGGGGTATTAGTGGAACCCATAATATGAGTATATTTACTCCCTTTATTGCTGTCAATACTGAAAATAAAGTTTTCGCTGATATGTTAAATTACATAAAAACCGACGACCATGATTTAGCACCCGATGTGCTACGAGAAATAGAAGGGGCGTTAGAGGATTGCTTCGGCTCAACAAGGGGGTTCTTTTGATGTGGTGGTTAATAATAAAATCCTCCCGTAATGAGGCCTACGCTAAATTCTTAGAAGAGTTTGGTCCGGGGTTTGACATATGGCGACTAGATAGATACGGAATAGAATATAATGAAAGGGCATTAATACGGGACGAGTGGACTATTCATATGGAAGAAATGGGGGATATTACCCTTCATTCCGAAAAATACCGTCCGTATCTAGCATTCGTTCAAGGAATGTTTGAGGAGGAATACCCCGAAAGGCATGAAGAGATAGTGGAATTACTTATAAATTTAATAGTTGAAAAAGAAGGCCATAGAATCTACTCATTATTAATAGATAAATATTATGTGGTGATTATGGATATTATGAGTTTTTTTAGAAAAAAAATTGATGAAGTAGTTTCAAATTCTGATTTACAACACATGTTGATTATGGCGAGCACACCCTTCTATAATAGTTCGGATTCTAAAGAAATATCAGCATTTTATGAATCAATCTCATATGAACCCACAAGGTCTGCAATTATTTCCTCTATTGTTACTAAAATTGTAAATAAATGGTTTGCTGATGTTGCTTTTCTTAGGGACCTAAATAGAATGGTGCAAGAAGATGTGGCTCAACTATATTACAATATGTTCGTGGAGGCAACTAGAAACTCCCCGGAAAAGGACCCACATATGGAAGTTACTACGCATCTAAATGATTACGCAGAAGAAATAATTGAAAAATTACTTAGGTATGCAAATGAATACTTGGAAAGGTGAAATTATGAGATGGAAAAAAATAATTAAGCAGGGAATAACAGTATTAGAGATACTCAATGAACAAATTGAAGAGGGGTATACTATTTTTGTAAATTCCTACCAAATATGGGTTAGAGCAGATAAATACGAAGATTTAGAATTTAGATTAGCAGACTTACATATGAACTTGCTACAATATTCACCCCCCATACTCAAAGAAACTAAACTACCAAATGATGAATTACAACGATTCTTGGGGCGTGTAAAGGCAGGCATAAGAGGCTTGGATTTATTTTTATCTACCCTTGATAAAAATGGAGACTTAGACAAAATTAGAGGAAAGCCCCCTGCCATGAGAATGGTTCTAACAGCGGAATCCGGATTGCAGGTTACATATAGTCTTTCTAGAGACTCAAGTTGTGATTCTAGTATGACTTTAGGGGAAAGGAGGGCAACAATGTGTCTTAGTATGGACTTCCAACCAGAAAAGCCCGTTATTCCAGACTATTGGGTAACGCTCTATTCTGTATTTAATATGGTTAAGGAGGAAAGCAACGAAGAAATAATGGAACAATTAACTGATTCTAATAATATGCCCGATGTTATTCAAACCGCTTACAGAGCAGTAGTTCATCAACAGTATGATTCTACTTGTGGTTGGTGTGGTAATTATCTAGAAGAGGATGAGTTATCCCATGAACAATGTAGAGATTGTGGGTATATTATAGATGCTGAGGGGGAAGAGGAAGATATTAGAGCGGAAGAAGGCGAAAGTGCTAAAGTAACGCATCGTGTAACTGGGTGGATATGTCCTTACGATGGTGACTTTACGGGTGTAGGCGAGGCTTGCACTAATCACGATATTTCTGTTAACCAAGAGGGACCGAATTATGGATATATCGTTAATGACGGGTATCATATGTCTAGAATAAATTGTTATTTGATTTCCGATAATAATTTTATAAGCAGCCCCGACTCGGAGCAATATATTGAATATAATACAGACGAACTTTTAGCAAGTTTTGATTTAGGGGACATTATATCCGATATGGTTGAAATTTATGGAGATGACGATGAGGCCCTAGGTGCATTAGGAATTGCATCAAGAGAATTAGGAAATGGAGTAGTTTTTGAATTTAACGGAGAGACATACTACTATGATGGAGACTCCGGAGAACTTAGATTACACGATGAGAGGTTTGATGAAATGCGAGGCCATATAACTTCTTCCGGTATAGAAGTTGAAGTTGATGATGACATTCCCTTTGAGGATGCCTTGGATGATGTCATAGATAAGGTTGAAGAAATGATTGAATTTACAGAAATGGATAGTGTGGAAGGCTCCGACGCATTAAAGGACGCAAAAAAACTCCTACTGGAATTACAATCCATGAGATGAACAAAAGAATATAAATAGTAATAGTGAGGATGATGTAACATGAAGTGGATGGAATTTCTAAAAAAGTCCGAAGCGACAAGGGAAGATTGGGACTCCGCTATCAAGTCTTTTATTGAAGAGGGTAAAAAATTAGGTGTTCCATTGGATATTATTTCCCTGTTAAAAGAGGCTGGTGCTATGACTACTTCTTCGTCGGACGCTTCTACGGTTATTAACCCTACTTTTGGGGAGGATGAAAATGACGAAGACGAGTGAATTTTCTTGGAAACAAGAAGAGGCTAAAGGCCTTATGAATAAATTTAAGGAGTTTTGGTCTAGTAATCCACAAAATTACGGCATCACAGGAGGAACCGATGCCGCTACCGGAGATGCTAACGCTAAAAACTTGTTTAATGTAATGTTAAATCATGGTTCGGTTTCAAGAAAGACTAGAGGAGAAAGTCCCACGGGTGGGTTATTTTTTGGTGCGGGAACTGTTTGGGAAGAGTTAGAAGAACTAGTGGGGGATAGATTAATTCTTGAAGACGAGGTGAAAGAATTTGACCGATTGACAAATTTACTAGACCGAATGGAAGGAACTGAAAAAGACCCAAGAAATATTGTTTTTTATACAGTAGTTGCCTATGATGGAGATAGTGACCCACCAGCCGCAACGAGAGGTGAAGTGAGAGGCCACTATTTAACTGAGGCCTATTGGAATTTTCGTAAGGATAAAGCAGAAAGAACCGGGGGTTCTTACAATATGCCTAGACCTAAGCCCGAATGGGTTTCTTTAGATGCTAAAGAAAATGAAGCAGAACCCCCCCTGTGGAGAATTATTTTCGGTAAGAAAAATAGTCTTCGCTCGCTAATTCAAGAGATTAAAGAATTAACCCCGCCCGTCCCCCCACCGATTGCCCATTTAGATGTTAGGATTAACAAAAGAAGGACGGGACAACTTTCTACGATTACCCAAGTCCAACAAGCGGTGAGAAATGTATTAGAGATGCCTAGTATTTATCGTGATGGAAAGCGGCGTGACCCGCAAAAAGATAAACTTAATGAGGCCATGAGTCAACAGGTTATTGGAACCACCCCGGAAATGATGAGAATAATCGCCCCCGATGCTACGGTATTAGTAGAAAACAACGGAAGAGTTATTCGTCGTGGGTTAGATGAGTTTCCCGACTACGAGAATATTAAATCTATTACTTTGAATTTCCCTAAAAATAATATCATTTTAAATAAACTAATTAGAGAAGTTATGGGCGATGAAATGAGAACCTTTGAAAGACCTAACCGAGCCGAGGACGGCCCCGTTGGTTTAGTGTTAACTTCAGCCGACAAGGTAGAATTAATTCGTGATGCGACCACTATTCTAAAAAAGGTGGGGTTTCGTATTAGGGACCCCAAAGGTTCAAGAGATGCGTTGGGGGGAACCCGTTATGAGGATGAGGGAGTATCATCCGATGTATTTTTAGCAAATTCTTTTAGGGATTTAAAGGAACTTCTTGCTCAAGGGGACCTCGGACATGTATTTGATACACCCGAAAATATACTTAATCAAATGACTCCTGAACAAAAAGATGAGTTGGAAAATATACGATTTGATTCCATATTAGAATTTATAAATGAAACTGTTAAACATGAGGCTACCCATTGGGGGCAAATGACCGACCCTTCTGTAAGAGAAAAAGAAATAGCCCTTAATGATAAACTTATAAAATGGGTATCTGATTATATAGAAGGAGCAGACGGAAATATTTTACTAGATAGACTGTCGGATATTTTTACCGAGGAAATTTATCTTTACATTTTTAAGGAGGTTCCAGCCTATTGGATTCAAGAAGAGGAAAATACTTGGGATATGGCTAGAAATCAAGTAAGGGAAGCATTCGTGATTGATAATCCTATTATGAGAAAAATAAGATTTATCCAAGAAGGTTTTAGAGAAGAAACCGGAGATGAAAATTTTGAATTATTTACCGGCGATTATATGAATCATTTAGAAACAATATCTGTTAGAATGCTTAATGAGTTTATGGACATATTAGCAGAAAGAGAAAGAAGAAGAGAGAGGGAGAGAAATGCGTCGTAAAGTTTTGAAAACTTGCCCGTTGTGTAATCACCCTCAACGGGATGAACTGGAACAGGATATTATTAGTGGGGCTATCCTTGTAGGGGAACTTGACCGTGAAGAGGATTGGAAATCGGGAACCTCCCGTAGGCATATGCAAGAACACTTGGGGGATTATTTGGATAATTCTAATGAGTCTTGTGCTTTGTGTGTTGCTCCGAATAGAAAAGACTTGGAGGCGGCTATCGTTAGTGGGTCAATGAAAACTAGCACCGTAGCAGAATATTTGAATTTTAGTCTTGACGGGGTGAGGTTGCATATGAAAAAACACCTTAAGCCATTGGTGCAGAAGGCCGCTTCTATGGAGTTAGCAAAGGTTGAGATTGATGAAATTAATATGCTAAGTAATAACATTCAAATGTTACAACAAAAGGTGCAAGAGTTTATTATTGACAACGATGATTTAGACCACCGCACGATTGACTCATTGGTTAAATTAAGTAAAGAAATCCGAGAGTCGTTAAAATACGCATTGGAGTTCAAAGGCCAATTAATTCACAAGCGGGAAGAAACCGTAGTGGTGCAACAAATTGAAGTTATACAAAAAGTTTTAATAGACCGCTACCCACAGGTATGGAATGAGATTAGAGATTCAATAGCGGAGAGATTAGCATGAGTTGGTGGGACATCATTAAAGCGGACAAAAGGTATTACGATATGCTTTGGGACTTAGAAGGTAGGCTTAGTGATGGGGACGCTAAAAAGGTTCTTAGTGCTATTTTATCAAAAGGACAAGAAAATAAAAATTTAGATTTACATGTTATCAACCCCAATGAAGCAATAAAACGAATGGGCGGGGGAGGCTTTGATGTCATGGGGGGAGTAGTTGAAAATTTACTATCCCGTGAAGAATTAAGAGAATTAAATGAGTTGGCTAGAAGAGTTAGAACTGGTGAAAGAATGACCGACGAAGAAAGAGAAAGATACCAAGAATTGCTACAAGAAGGCGGAGCCGTATTAACAGGCGACGGAGTAGATACCGGAGAAGAACTTTACACCCTACCGATTGCGATTAGTGTTAACAGACTATTCTTTTTTCTTCATGTTATGGAACGAAACGGAATCTATGATGCCTTTTTATCCAAAAGTGGCGAAGCCGGGGATGCTAACTTTATGGAGTCTAGACAAATTGCTGAAGAAATTTACGAGAAATTAGAGGAGATTGAATGACTTGGGAAACCATTCTAAAAATTGACTGGCGAGAAATCGTTGACGAGTTAATGCTCCCCGATAATGTTCTTTTTGACCCGCTATATACAGAACTCGCCCGAAGGTTAGGGTTCAAGACTCCCTCTAAGGACGAGGTAATTGACTACTTGGAGGATAACTATTCAAGGCATAAAATTTGGAATAATTTATATAGTATTAGTGAGGATGAATAATTATGACGAGGTGCGGCTTACTAGATGGGTGGTTTGATGCTGAGTCGGAAAAAATCAACAAGAAAGAACAAAAAACAAAAAGATGTTTTATAACGGGGGAAAGAAAATGAGTTGGGAAAATATTTTAAAGAGACCATTTAATGTAGAGGAGGAAAGAGAAGCCGAACTACAGAATAGAGAACAAAAGAAACAAAAGGCTTTGGACTTATTTCCTAGAATGTTTGATAAATACTTTGACCCCGAATTTAAAAAACTAATCCGAAGGGACCCGGATGCTAAAATTTATAGAGTGTCTATGAGCGATGAAATTTCAGATTATGTTAAAACTCTCATGCAAAATAATGTAAGAGTCACCGAAATCGGAGATATGATTAAAAATGCATATCCGGGTGTTCAACAAGTAACTTTTGATGGACATAAAATTGTTTTTAATATGTCATAACGGGGGAAAGAAAATGACATGGAAAGAAATTTTAAAATCAGATAACGATTGGCAGTATAAAAATGAAAACTTTGCTATTAGACCAACAGACGGGGCTATAAGGATTCACGAAAATGGTAGAAATTCTTACGACCATGTAATGAGTAAAAGAAGCCAACAAACGGTATTAGAGGCTTACAGAAAATACTCAACTTTACCAAACCCTACCTTTGAAACAATTGCTGCTAACGATACAGAAAGAGCAAGATTTTTAGATTGGAGAAGCAATTGGGCTTCCCATACGGGAACCGATATGGATTGGATTAATGAAAACAATAAAGACTCTTATATTATAACACAAGCCCATAAGAATGCAGGAATAACTAGATAGGGATTAGAAAGTGATTCAAATGAGTTGGCGTGATATTCTTAAGTTTGAAAATAGGCTTACACCTATATTGAATAATATTAAACATCATCACACCACTACTGTTAAAATGGGTTATGTTCCAAAAGAAGAAATGCGAGATTTTATTAAACTCTACGGTCAATTTATGAGAAAGTTAAATGACCCGGATATTAATTTAGGAAACTTTGAAGAAATCGCAAGACCGATGGACCAATATTATTATAAATTACAGGACGCACCCGAATTTCATCACAGAGAATTTGGTATTCTACACGGCCAAGTTTTTGACGCTTTAAGAGAACTTAGAAGATTAAGCGGTGAGGGCGATGGTATCTAACTGGTTTAATATTTTAAAAATCAAAACTCCCGATGGGAAAATGATGGTTGTAGAAAACATTGAAGAGTTTCACGATAAATTTAGACAATACATGCGACCTGTGGTTTTACCCGAATTGAGATTAACCAGCGAAAGAACGACCGAGGCTACAAAAATCAACATTAAACCTTACCCCGAACCCAACGGCATTAGATACAATGCCTCATGGAGGGATGCTAATGACGAAAAAACATATTCTTTAGAAATTAAATATAGGGGAAGCGGTAATGAAGAAGACCCCCATGAACTTATTTCAATGTTTTCCGATAACTTGGGTCCGTCTTTAATTTTAGGAACTCATTTTGAAGCAGAGGACCCCATTGAATTACTTCTTGAAGTTAGGGAAAGAGTGGCGGAATTTCTAGCACCCAAGCAGAAAAAGGTAAGTGTGGGTATTCCCTCCGTTGAAGAAGAGGAAGGTCGTAAGACTCAAGAACAAATAGCACAGGAATTAGCAAGAGAAAATCCCGGCTATCAAATGGTTGAGGGCCAAATGAGGGACCTCGGAGATATGAAAAGACTCGCTTCTAGACGAGGTATTTCATTAGAACAATTATTAGCGAGACATAATTTGACCGTCGCTGACTTCATGGTTAACCAGCCCCAAGAAACAAATACACCTCCTCCCCCGCCCCGTCCGGAAGTTCCCGATGTCGGAGCGCAAAAAAGAGAAAACTTACGAATGAATAGACAAAGGGCGGGTCCTATTAGAAGAAAAAGACCCCCCAAAGAAGAGGAACAATAAAAAGTATTATATATGGGATTCCTTTTACCCATAAATAAGGTGATTTAATGACCGTTGAAGATAAAATTGAAAAGGCCGCAGAAGAGGCCGAAGATTTAATAGAACTCGCTGAGGATTTAGGTATCATTAGCGAAGAAGAAGAAAAAAGGTATAAGGCTCTTTTGAAAAAGGCCCTACCTGCTCTATTAGTAGTGGTTCCTTTATTTATTGTTCTCCTTCAATGATTTAATATGTCGGCACAAAAGCAATTTCGTGCGGCCCTTCGCCAAGCGAATAGAGGTAAAGAGTATTCTATTGATTTTGAAGAAATTACACCAGCCGTGCTAGATGGTATTAGAACTTTTATTTCTACTGATAGGAAAGCCTTAATTGACTTTGCAGAACAATTTACTGATTTTCTTTCCCCGGAAAAAAGAGAGGAAGTCGTTGATGATATTTTAAATCAGTTTGAATCCTTTTTGGATAACTCACTACTTATTTCTTTGGGGAGGTTAGCAGTAGAAGGTCCCAAGGACAATCCAACCAAAACAATGGCTGATGTTTTTGAAATGAAAAACGAAACACTAGAGGGGTGGTTTTCTACCAATAAACAGGAACTCTATGATATGTTCATTAACGGGACATTTAGACCCCTCTTCAACACTTATGCATTTTTTAAAGCACAGGCCTTAGAAAGGGAATACCAAGAAATTATTTCCACGGTGAAAACAAACTCTAGCGTGGATAAAAACTTGTCTTTGTTAAATGACAAAAATCGTGATAAAATTCAAGGAAACGACCCACCTATTCTAGAGGCATTTAGGGAGGTAGATTCTTCTAGGTTTAAGGAAATTTTACAAGTCTTAGGCGTTGAAGAAGCCGCACCCTCATATGAGTTGGAACCATTAACTGAAATGGAAATTAATAGCGGTATGGTTTCAAGGGGAACAAATCTATATGACCTATTAAGTATTATTTTACCTGCTAATCAACAAATTAATTACCCTAGCACCGCTTTAAGAGAAGTAGAAAACCTTTCCCTTGAAGCCTTTACATCATTCGTTAGGAGGCTCTACCGAGGAACTATTAATGACGGGGTAACTTTATTTACGCAGTTTTCTAATTTGGTTTCCCGACAAACAGTTCCCCAATACAGACCTAGAGTAGACCCCGAAACGGGAGAAGCAATTGAAACCGAAGAAGAAGCCTCAAAAAGAAAACCCTACGAGGGTAAGTTTAGACTCGGTGCAGGAGACTTGATTCCCACCACCAAACAATATAGAGATTTTTACGACTACCTCAAACCACAAGAACCCTACGAAGAATGGATTCGCACAAAGGACACCGCCGCTTTTCAAGGGGCGTTAGATGCTTTTTTGAAAAGAAGCGGAACCAGTTCCAATATAAATATTTTTATGGAAAGTTTCGGGGGTAAAGTTTTGCTTTCTAATTACGCCGCATCTATGGGTCGGAAGAGAAGGCCCCTTGAAGGAAACTTTGAAGTAAATCCCTCTCCCGAAAATATTATTGATTCACTTGTTGGGTTCATTCAACTATTTGATAACTCTTATTCTTTCGCTAATATTCCCCCGTTTTTTAGAATGAACTTGGAAACAGATGAGGGGGAAATCATACCCGCCGAGGTAGAAAAAACCGAAACTATGTTAGATGAAAAACTTAGCGATGGTTTGAATATTTTAAAAGAATCCATAGTGGGGGAGATTAATAGGGTTTTGCAAATTATGATGGAAAGACCTACTGTTCAATATAGGTCTGCTAGAAATATCCCCACCTTTAAATTTTTGGACTCAATGGACCTAATAGCATTGGAGGATTAATAATGTATGAAGAATATCCCGATAAAGAAAACTACCGAATAATCAACTCATTGGGTGAGTCCTACGAAGTAGATGAAACAGAAATGCCCGCAGAGATTAGAAGCATGAATAATCCAGCAAGAGCAGATTTAGCCGATGAAGGGACATTTAACACCGTGGCTTACTATAACGCTATTGCTAGATTAATTTACCCAATTAAATTTAATGCTCTAACAGATTTATCAGCCTCCGCTACATACACCCCGCCCAAGCCAGCAGAAGATGGCCTCGCCGCCCAACCCGAAAGAACTAATATTTATGAAAGAGGAAAAGCAGTTTATGATTTAGTTTATTCCAGTCACGAAATCAATAGTATTCCTTCTAGTTACACCCTAAGCGAGGCTATGGAAGAAAAATTTGGTTCCGTCAATGAAGCAGTTGCCGCCCTATTCCGAGCAATTAGAAACTTTATGGATGGTGGAGCAGAACAAGTCCCACCTGTAAATGAATTTAGAAAACTAGCCCAAGAAATCACGGTTAGAGATATTGATTCTCTCCGAGGAAAAAAAGAAATTTATGAATGGTGGGAAAATAAATATCAACTATTTAACGCTACTGAGCAATTAGACCTTGATGTTAAATTATCTCCTAATGAGGCCGCTACCTTTAGGTCTGTTTTTAGTAAAGTTAAAATGCCCTGCCCTATTATTGCACACACGGATGCAGAATTAGAACAACCTTCGGGTAAGTTTGGCTTACTACAAATGGCTAATGAAATTCTCATGGGAAGATTAGGAATGGCCCCTAGCGAAGAATATAGTAAAGTTTTCGGTATTCAAACAAAGGTAGAAAGTCAAGATGAATTTGATGAAGAAGGGAACCTCTTGGCCCCATCGGGTGTATTTTCCACCGATGTTTCGGAATTTTCCGAAGACATTGAAAAGATTAAAAACTCAATGGACCCCCTTACTTATCTAAATCTATTAAGCAAAAAAATTCTTTTTCTCCCCGAAGAAGGAGAAACTAGAGAAGAACTATTGAGTAAAATAAAGACCTATCTACCAAAAGAAATGAGTGATTTGAACGAAAATACTATGGGTTTCCTAGCAGAAATGGTTGAAGAAGCAATTGCTGAATATACCTCCCTAGTAGATAAAAGGGATAGATACTATCTCCCCATGCTAGATAACCACACCGCAGAAATGTCTTCTGTTCCCATTGTAAGGGGATTTACTGTGGCTTATTTTGAGATAGGTTTAGAAGAATTAGTCAAACACGAAGGACGCGATTATGGTAACTTGGCCGATACTCACACGATTAAACTAACCTTAAAAAATGAAACCATCCCCTCTACCTACTCACAACTAATGGACTACCTAAACGAAAGGATTATTGAACTATTTACTGCTATCAATTCTGTTATGATTAAAGGTAAGAAAACAAAGTTCATATCAAATACCGCCGCTAAAGAATCCGGTTTTACTACAAGTGGTAAAACACGACAAAGTTTGGGTTCGGGACAAACTGCTGCTATGGGTGCTAGATACCCAAGTATGCCGGGGTCTTTGGCTACCATTGAGGGAAACCAATACGACGATTTCTTGCAATTTGTATACTCTCGGTATATAGTAGACATGGATGCTAGATACTTATTTAACAGGGACTACCCTTCTTATTTTTCTAATGGAATGGTGATTTCTTTTAAATCTGCTTATGACTCTTCTAAAAAGAAAAAGGGTTCTGTAATTTCACAACAAGTAGCGAATTTCCCGTCAACCGCTATCGGGGAAGAACAACTCAAATATCTAGATACTTTCATATCAACCCTTAGAAGGGGGGCTACTTCTAATATTTCTAATTTAATCACTAGTGGGGAAAACGCAATAGAAATTTACTTAATGTTTAATTTATTACCCGGACAAAGTAGAGCAGAAAAAAGTAAATTAAACAAAAGTATTACTAACTCTATCGGGAGAATTATTCATGATTATGCCGCTATGAGAGGTGAAGAACGATTAGAAAAATATATCTTTTCTGGAAAACAAATAGCCGAATACTCAAACGAAGAAATTGATTCGGACACTATGAATATTTTGGCTGAGTTACAAAATCCAGATTTCCTTCAAACTTTAAATAGTGATGAAAAAAATATTGTCAGACATATATCAAATAAACTCACTAGCAATTTCTTAGTGGATATTTTAGGGGACGACGACCCCGATGTTGAAAAGTCCCTTATGAAAGCAATTGATTTGGTTCGTATGGATAACGGCTTAATGGTATACAAAGCGCACTTTGATATGGCGAATGTTGAAGATGTTTCTGCTGTTAGCAATTTAATTAAGAAAGAAAATAGGGTAGATTTATATGCACAGGACATGGAAACTATTCTTAATTCTCAAAATAAAACTTTCAAGGAGTTATCTACTCAATTAGGAGTTAGCGAAGAAGTAATCTATAAGGTTAGGGGGCTATTCCGATGAAGAAGGAATTGGGAACTGACGCTAAGGGAAACTATCTTCCCTTGAGAACGAATGATGAAGGTCGTCCAGTTAGCCCCGATACCTACATTGATGATAAAATTTATTCCGAAGAAGAAATGGTTAGTTTGTTTAGGAAGGTTAATCCCGGTAGAAAAACTAGAGCAGAAATGACGGATTTCTTTCCTCCCTTGACGGGACAGAACGCTGATGGTTATTTTATTATGTTTGACCGTGCTAATCCACTTGGGGGAGAACCCTTACCTGTTGGTCGTGTGGGGTGGAAATATCTACAAAAGCATAAATTGTATCTCACCACGGGAATTAAAATTATTGACATGTATCGGGGAATGGGCTTATCTAGGTCTTTGTGGAGGAAAAGAGATTCCGAGATTATTAAGAATACTCCTGCTATCGGGATGGCTAGCAATTTCTCGGAGAGTTGGATTAAGTTAATTCAATCGGAGGGCTGGAAAATAGACCCTCCGGTGGAGTCCTTACCGGAAAGTATTCAAGACGAGGTTAGAGAAACCATTGAGGGAGAGAAGCCTCGTAGGTTGATTAGTAAGAATATTGATGTGGCTATGAAAAAGGCTTGGGAGATTTTAAAGACGACGACGACTGATTTTCAAAGGTTTCTTGTGGAGGTATTTGGTATTCCAAGAGCAGAGGCTAGAAAATTAACCGCCTCTCCTAGTCTACAACAATCAATTGGACAAGGTAGATTAACAGAATTTATTACTGAAAGAGAATTTGAACAAATTATAGATTTGGTAGAATCAAAACAATATGAAGCACTTCTAAGGGGGTTGGAGGGCATAAACTCACGCTATTTGCGAACTAGCGAAGAAAGAAAAAATGAGAAAAAAAGAGAAAAATATGCTAATGACCCCGAATATAGAGAAAGAATATTAGAGAGTAATAAAGAAAGAAGAAAAATCCCCGAAAACAAAGAAAAAAGAAATCGTAGGTTAAGGGAAAGATATGCTAATGACCCCGAATTTAGGAAAAAAAGAAGAGAACAATATGAGCGTCAAAAGGAGAGGAAAGAATAATGGACACAATGAAAAAGGCTTGGGAAATTTTAAAGGGCGGACGGGCCACGACTAATTTTGAAGTGTTTCTTGTAACGGTATTAGGTGTTCCAAGAACAGAGGCTAGAAAATTAACTCCTTCTAAAAGTTTAACAAATTCTCTTGGGAGTAGTGGTAAATTAACAGAAATGATTACTGAAAATGAATTTGAACAATTGATAAATTTGGTAGAATCAGAACAATATGAAACGCTTCTAAGAACTTTAGAACAATTAAGTTCAAAATATGTGCCTGAAGCCCGTAGAAGAAGGTTAAGAGAAAGATATGCTAATGACCCTGAATATAGAGAAAAAGTTAAAGAAACAACACGGGAGTGGGGTCGGCAATATTGGTGGAGTAACCCCGAATATAGAAGAAGGCAAAATGAATTAAGAAGGGCTAGAAGGAAAAAGGAGAGGAAAGAATAATGGACTTACTAACCGAGATGGACATGAAAGCCTCCAA
>Ga0181568_10002309_pt1 | contig 17350 bp, 7 predicted proteins | sample 101ome_20_FD_133758 | JGI IMG/M metagenome (GOLD analysis project Ga0181568, IMG submission 133758) | Coastal salt marsh microbial communities from the Groves Creek Marsh, Skidaway Island, Georgia - 101404AT metaG (megahit assembly) | ecosystem: Environmental > Aquatic > Marine > Intertidal zone... | reverse complement strand
ATAGGTGCACAAGTGCAGTTAGACTTACTTGAAAGAGCTTTTTATGATTATAATAAAGCTATGAATAGAAAGAAAAGCTATGTAACTAACGACGAATATGGGAACTTGCCAAAAAACATAAAAGAAAAAATTGATATTTTATCAAAAGAAGCGTCATTAACTATAACAGCTGGAGCATCAACATTACCAGCAGATTTATATAGAGTTATAGGTATAACTACAAAAAGTAGAACAATTAACTTGCAAGAAGTTAAAAAATCTGAATTAACATATATAAATGCTTCAAAATTAACAGCACCAACATTATCTTACCCAGTATACTATATTGAATCATCATCTGCGAATACTACAAATCAAGAAACTTCTGCAGATAATACAATTAGTACAAACATTAAATTTTTACCATCAACTTTATCATCTGCTACGATAGATTATGTAAAAGTTCCACAAGAACCTAAATGGGCATTTACGAGAACCACAAATAATGCATATAACTTTTTAGCAAGTAGCTCATATGATTTTGAAATACATAAATCAGATCAAGTTGATTTAATTATAAAAATATTAGCACACGCTGGCGTAATAATAAAAGATCCTACTATAATACAAGTAGCAAATTCTGAAGAGCAAAAAGTAATACAATTAGAAAATTCATAATAAATGGGACTACTACAAGAAACAGCATATCAATATTACGAGGCTAAACAAACATTTATCGCAACAGCAGGCCAGAATGAGTTTCCATTAACATTAGACCCATTGCCTGATAGTATAGAAAAATTTAGAGTTCATGTTAATGATGTAGAATTAACATCAGGTGTTGCTTATGACGAAGGCACAGGTATTGTTACTTTAACTCCAGCTAGAAGTTTAAATGAAATTGTAACAGTTATATTAAAGGATGCTGGCTTAGGCAAATATAGATTTACAACATTAGCTGACATCGTGAGTAACTATATGGTTGCATATGTTGGAGATGGCAAATTAATAAATAGTGTAAATAAAACAGATGTATTGTTTCATGCGAAACGAGGAATACAAGAATTTGCTTTTGATATTGCAAGAGTTGAAAAAATACAAGAAATAGAAGTTGGTCCAAGTTTATCAATACCAATGCCACAAGATTATGTTAACTATGTTAAAATATCGTTTGTAGATGATGCAGGTATTGAAAGATTAATTATGCCAACAAGATTATCTTCAAAAGCATCTGAGCCTATATTACAAGACGAAGATTATAAATATTTATATGATCAAAATGATGAATTACTATTAGGTAGCTCAGTTATTGAAGATAGATTTAAAAATTTTGATATTACTAAAATATCTGGCTCAGCTAATGATACAGAGGTAAATTACAATGCCGATAACAGTTTAGACAGATTAATGGTTTATGGTGGTAGATACGGATTAAATCCTGAAACTACAACTGAAAACGGTGTGTTTATAATTGATGAAGCAAATGGTAAAATTAGTTTTAGCAGTAATGTAGCTGACAAAATTATAACATTAAGATATATATCAGATGGCTTAGGTACTGATGACGAAATGAAAGTACATAAGTTTGCAGAAGAAGCATTATATAAGCATATATCACTTGGTATTGCAAGTGCAAAAGCAAATATGCCAGAATATATAATCAATAGATTTAAAAAAGAACGTAGAGCAGCAATGCGAAACGCTAAAATTAGATTATATAATTTAAAAATGGAAGAGCTTACTCAAGTAATGAAAGGTAAAGCTAAGATAATCAAATAATAATATATGCCAGAACTTAAAAATACCTTTTTAGAAGGTAAAATGAATAAAGACTTAGATGCTCGTTTATTAAAAAACGGAGAATATGTTCATGCACAGAATATACACGTAACTAAATCTGAAGGTTCTAATGTTGGTACTGTACAGAATATAAAAGGTAATCAACTTAATTACAATACTGCACATACTGGTGTTAATGATTACGGTAGGGTTATTGGTCATTTTGTTGATAATGAAAGAGATAATAATAATGAATATAGAATATTTTTGTTTGTAAAAGGTAACAGCCAATACAATGATAATATATATTTATCTAAACAAAATGCAAGTGGTGCTACAACAGAACCAACACCATTAATTAATAATTCGAGTAATTTTTTAAAATTTAATATAAATTATTTAATTACAGGAGTTAACTTAATTGACAATTTATTATTTTGGACAGATAACTTGAATCAACCAAGAAGAATAAATGTATTAACAGCAGTAGCTAATACATCTTATTATAATAATGAAGATAAAATATCTGTTGCTAAATATTATCCATACTTACCACCACAAGTTTTAAAAACAATTGGCAGCACTAATTATACTGGTATGCAAAAAGGAAATACTAGCATAACAGTGTCCACATCTATTACGAATACTAAAGACATAGTTTTAGCTTCAGCGGATTATAATAATGATATTCATGTAGGCATGCAAATGCATGAGGGGACTACCCCAATTGGTGTTGTAGAAACAATAAGTTCTGATGGCTTAACAATTACTTCCGATACAACATTAAATATAACTAATGTTCCAGCAACTATAACATTTACAAATTTAAATGATAGAATTGAAGAAAAATTTGTAAGATTTGCATATAGATTTAAATTTGCAGATGGCGAATATTCTTTAATATCTCCATTTACGCAACATTGTTTTATACCTAAAACATATAATAATAGCACAGGTTTAACATCTGCACAAGAAGCAGATGCGGCGAAATCAACAGAATTAGAAAGTTTCACCAATGATGTCACACATGTTAATTTGCAGATAGAATTACCCTCATCAAGCCCTGCAACTGATTTTGAAATTGATAAGCTCGAAATTTTAATGAAAGAGTCTGACAGGCCTGCAATAAAATCAATAGAGCAACTAAATATAACAGACAGTAGTGTTGGTGTTGACAAAATATATCAATATACTTATAAATCAAGCTTACCATATAAAACATTACCTGAAAGACAACTTACAAGAGTATATGATAATGTCCCTGCAAAAGCAAAAGCACAAGAAATAATAGGAAATAGAATAGTATATGGTAACTATCAAGAAAACCCAAATAATAAACCGTATGATCCAGATACTAACTATTCTTTTGATTACATAATTGGATTAGAGCAAAAAATAAGTACATTACCAAACGAAAAATATCATATACAATATCCCTATCATACAATAAAAACAAGAAGAACATATCAAGTAGGTATTGTATTAGCAGATAGATATGGTAGACAATCACCCGTGTTTTTGTCTGATAATATAGATAATTCAATTATAAGAGTAAATGCAAAAAGCAGTGCTGAAGTAGGTTCCACATGGAATGGTGAAGCATTAAGGATTACTTTTAACTCAGCAATACCAGATAGTGATATAAATCGGGCTTCAGTATTATACGATCCAGTTAATCCTACAGCTAATCCAACAGGCTGGTATTCTTATAAAATTGTTGTTAAACAAAATGAGCAAGATTATTATAATATTTATGCCGGGGGGGCAAAAGATAATTTTCCTAATGCTCAAACACTAGCTAGTGAATATAATACTTTTTATACGGACGCAGATAAAAGAACATGGTTAGTACTATCTGGAGATAACATAAACAAAGTACCTAGAGACACTACACAACAAGCGGAAGATGATACATCTGTGTTTCCATCAAATGTAAGTTTATACCCTAAAGTTATTAATTATGCGTCGGCAGGGCCGCCAGCAGTTAATATAATGTCTGAAGGTCCTATAATTGATGTTATTAGTGTAGGCAAAGCTTTGGATCACGGATTAGAATTTTACGATGGAACTCAAGCAGCTCCGGTTGATCAAAGAACAGGTCATACATATCAAATATTTGATAATTATAGAAAAAATCCATTATTAGCTGAATTGCCAGATGGGTATGGCGACGATGTTACCGTTAATCAAAATAATCAATTTCCTACTGTATTTAGTTATTCTGGTACAAATTTTTCAGTATGGGAAACAAAACCATTTGAAAGCGCATTAGATATATATTATGAAACATTAACTTGTGGATTAATATCTGATTTAAAAACTGAAATTGAAACAGGTTCTGGCGGGGGAAGTGTCCCAACAGGCACAATACCAACATCAATAAGATTTATAGATACAACCACAACAGCTAGTTTTGAAGAGGGATTAACTGCTCCATCTACATTAAAAAATTTAGAAACATTAGATCAAAACGGAACAGCGATTACTGGTGGTGGATTAACGTACTCTATAGTCAGTGTATTAGAAGACAATGCCCAACCTCCTCTACAACAAGCAGCGGAAACACATTTTGGTATTGCTGATTTAGGAAATAATTTATTTGGATTAAGAATAACTAATAATGAATTTTATTGGGGAGCTTCTGGACATACATATACAGTAAGAGTAAAAGTTTTAAGTAGCGGTAACCCTGCAATATATCAAGATTTTACAATAACATTAAATAATACTGATCCAACATTAGTTTTACCAGCTACAGCTAATTTAGTACATTTTCAATCAACAGCTGCAGTATTTTCACCTTTAAGTACCACTGTTAATGGTAGCGCAGATACTGATCAAGATAATATATTTACAAAAACAAATGCATATCAAATAACAGGTGTAACATATGACCCAGGAGGTAATGATGAAGATAGTAGCTCTACTCAAACAGCTAAGTTTTCAGTAAATGGAAGCACAGGGGTTGTTTCAGTTAATAATCATATTTTTCCAGCAAGCGAAGTTGGAAAAGTGTATAGAATTACAATGACTGTTACTGATGATGGAAATGCTACATCTCAGCCTGATAGTTGTGATGTTACAATAGGCGGATGGTTTTGGGGTAATTATTTATATGGAGCAACAACTGATATTTGTGGTATTAGGTATAATGAACTAAATGGTAATACACAACCAAAACAAGATTTTTATATTAAAAGACCTACGTCAAATACATCAACATCATTAACCCCACAATATAATGACGAGGTATATACAGATGCTGCTTTAACTACTGCATTTAATGCGGGTGCTGTTATAACATCTCTTATTGGAGGAGGCGGTGACCAAACAGGCGTGCATTTTGAAGTATCAGGTGGTAAAATACAAACACTTAATCAACCTAACAATTGTAGTGGGTACACTGGCCCTTAGACAATTAAGAAAATATGTAATAATAAAATAATATGGCAGCTATTAAAGAAATCGGTTATTTTAACTCTATATTTGTAAAGTCTCATGACTATGCCACTACAAATACTCCGGCGACAAGACGATACCATATAGAAGAATCTAGAATAAAAGGTGGATTTAATGAAACTCAAATGGATTTAGGCGTGAGAGCATTTTTAGTTAATGATGAATATAGTGTTATTAACAGAAAAAATGCAATGATATATTCTGGTATATATAACGCTAAAACAGCTGTTAATGAACTTAATCAATTTTCAATTGGTGATAATATAACAAAAGCCGTTGATATTACAGATGGTTCAATACAAAAGTTATATGCTGAAGAAAGAGAATTAATTATATTACAAGAAGATAAAGTAAATGCTGCTGGTATAAATAAAGATTTTATATTTACAGCTGAAGGACAACCGTTATCAACAGCATCAAATGTTGTTATTGGTCAAGTAAGAACATATTTAGGCAAATATGGTATAAGTGAAAATCCTGAAAGTTTTGCTGTTAAAGGTAATAGAAAATACTTTACAGATAAAAAACGTGGTGTTGTATTAAGATTAACAAGAGATGGATTAACTGAAATATCAAATTATGGTATGAGAGATTATTTTAAAGATAATCTACAAAACAATACAAATTTGATTGGTGGTTATGATAATGTTAAAGATCAATATATATTAACATTATGGGGGGGAACGTATACAACGGTTGGTTTTGATGAATCATCAAGAGGTTGGACAAGTTTTTATACATACTATCATCAAGGTGCATTTACATTGAATGGTATATTTTATACGTTGCATCAAGGTCAAGTATATGAACATTATAAAAATTCCAACTATAATATATTTTATGGTCAAGACCCTGTAAGTTCACAAATACAATTAGTAGTAAATACTGATGCTTCAGTTAATAAAAACTTTAAAACATTAGGCTACGAAGGTACATCTGGATGGGAAGCTATAAATATATCAACTGATTTAGATAATAACGTTACATCTGACACGGGTGCTGATATAAAAAGTTATCAATATAATTTTGGTTGGAAAAAAGATAACACAGATCCAAATAATCCGATATATCTAGAAATACAAGATATATTACCTAACATGTTTACTAAAAAAGAAAATAAATATTTTGCAACAATCGAAAATGCAGCAACAACTGCAGGTGAAGACGAAGTTTTATTTGGGCATGAATTTATATCAGGTGTTAAAGGAATGTATATGAATGTTACATTTAAAGCAGATTACGAATTAAGTAATCCTGCAGGAAAAAATATTAAACAAGAATTATTTGCAGTTTCGAGCGAAGTTGCACAATCATCAAAATAAAAAATTATGAGTCAAGGTGGTTTTATGAAATTTCTCGGTGGCGGAGGCGGTTCTTTAATAGGGGCTGGTGTTAGCTTAATTGGTGGTCTTATAGGCGCCGGAAAAGCTAGACGTGCTGCAAGAAGACAAGCAAGACAAGCTGCTGCATTAAATAGAAGAATAGAATCGCTTGAAGCGAATAGACAAGCAGTAATAAATCCTTACGCTAATGTTAAAGATTTAAGTTCAATGGTTTCAAATCCATTTGAAAATTTACAAGTTGCGACTGCTGCAGCTGAAATGCGAGCACAAGAGCAAGATATATCTTTAGCAACTACTTTAGATACACTAAGAGCGACTGGATCTGGGGCTGGTGGTGCAACTGCATTAGCACAAGCAGCTTCAAGAAGCAAAGCAAATATTGCTGCAGATATACAAAAGCAAGAAGCACAAAATGCAAGACTAAGAGCACAAGGTGAACAACAAATGCAACAATTACAAATGAGAGAAGCTGCTAGAGTACAACAAGCAGAAGCACAAGGTAAAGCATTTATGTTTGGCGCACAGGAAAGAAGAGAAATGGCACAATTAAATAGATTAGCGGCACAACAACAAAATGCAGCTCAACAAGCAGCACAATTAAGAGGTCAAGCAAGTATGATGTCAGGTCAAGCATTAGGTTCAGTTGGTAATATATTAGGCGCTATGGGTGGTATTGCTAAATACAATCAATATTTAGGTGATAATACAAGCACTACAATTAATACACCTAGTTTTTTAAATTTTAGACAAAACAGATTGCAAAAACAAGCCGACGCAAATAATCTTATTTTACAAAATCAATTGCAAAATAGTCAAATGCAATTACGTAATCAATACGCTGGTGGTGTACAAATAGGTAAATACTAATTTTAATTATGGGAGCATACGAAAATCCAAGATTCTTCAACGCGCCAAATTACATGGCAGGAACACAAGCATTTCTAGGTACTTTTAAAAAGGGTCTTGAAGAAGGTTTGCAATATGGTGAAGATCTTATCGCAAATAGAAAAGAATATGAAAAAGGTATATATGAAAAAGGTGATGAATTAAAGCAAGAACTAGATGCGGCAGTTGCTAATAGTCAAATGACTAAACAGCAGGTACAAGGCGCATTAAGACAATTTTATGATGAAGCATTAGCTATTGATGTACCAACTAAAAAAGGATTAGGCGGTTTATTTGTAAAAGCACAGGAAAAAAGATTAGGCGATTTAGATTTACAAGAAGCACAGCAAAGTTTTACAGATGCTGTAACCGGTATTAACACTGCTTTTAATTATACTTATGACCCTGAAGTTGATATAATGGAAAATGAAGATAGAGGTCATGAACTTTATAAAAAGAAAAGAGCTATATACGAGGCAATAAAAAGTGGTAAAGCAAATACAGATTTTTCTTATACTAAAGGTGCTGGATTTAATAGCAATATAAAAGTAATGATTGACGGAGAAGAAAAGGAATTTTCGACTGCTGAAATACAAACTATATTTACAGCTTCAGGTAAAGAACAAAGAGACATAATTGACGCAAAGCATACTGATACAGTCGATGGATTATACAAAAGAGTTGAAGCTGAGGTTGCTAACGATTATGAAGCTATAAAATTAGGAGATAAGAATGCATTAATAAGAGCTGAAACTAGGGCTGATAAAACAACTGATCAAGTTTTAGGATTAAGAAGAGATGCTAATGGGAAAATATTATTTAATAAAAAGAATATTGATTTTATTAATGATGAATACAATAACCATGCGGATATTAGCCTTGAAAATAAAATTAATATATTTAAAAATAATACAGCATTTGCTAATTTAAAAGAGCAAGAACTTTTAGATATTATTGATGAACCTATGACTATGGGTGTAGAAGCATATAAAACCAGATTTAACCTAGAAGAAAAAGAAGCTAGGGAGTTTTATAATAATGTTCTTAATGCAAAAGCTGAAATAGTTAAAGAGTCTTATATGGAAGAGCTTCGCGATAGAGGATTACTAGATAAAGGTTATAAAGCGCCAAAAGCAACCGACACTAGTACCGAGGGCGATAAAGGTAGAAATTTTTTAACTGACTACGCTAAAATAAGAACTAACACAATAGCTGATACTACAAGCTCATCAATGAATAAGCCTGATCCTACTCAGTATTTACAGGGCGGTGATCAATTTAGTGTTCCAGCTGGTACAACACTTGGTCCAGATATAAGATTCTTTGAAAATCCTAACTTTGATCCAAATAAACCTAGTGGACCGGACAACCCAAAAAGTATTCAAGGTTTAGCAATGAATGAAGAATTCAAAGAAGATTTCTTAGGAAGTGTTGTTAAAATTGGTAGCAAAGGTGAATTAAAAAGAATACAAAACGCATTTATTGATCCTGAAGGAAAAATAGTATTTGATTATGAAGGTGGCACAGTTACTGATACTGTTGATGGTGAAAAAGTATTAGAAGCAGTAGATTTTGAAACTACACCATACAGTATATATAATCCTAAATCAATGAAAAGCTTATATAAAGCTATGCTTCCTGATGTTAAATCCGAGGGTTCTGGTGTATTTACAGACGTAATATATGCTGGTTTAGTTGCTGAATCATACTTAGATAGACCAGAACAATTTGCTGCACCAGAAATGAATAAATGGGCAAATTATATTGTCAAAAATTATGGTACAAAAAATATACAAAAAAATGCAGGCTTTATGCAATGGTTAAAAAACAACTCTGCGTCATTACCACAAGGATCAGCTTTTAAAAATATACCAATAATTTATTAATTAAATATGAACGAATACATAGTAGACGGGCAACTTTATCAAGTATCTGATGATAAGCTTGATAAATTTTTATCTGAATTTCCTAATGCTGAATCAAAAAATGGTACACCGGGAAAGCTAAAAGACCCTGTAAAGGAGACTGCGATTGCGGGGTCAGCAAACACAAGCAGTATGGATTCCAATTTGGAAAATATTTCATTGGAATCACAACAAAATGAACTTGATAATTTACAAGCAACGGTTGATGCATTATCTCCCACAGATAATTCACGAGAAGCTATATTAGCAAGAAGAAAATTAAAAAAGTTAAAGCAAGATCAGATTGTAAAGCTAGATGAAACAGAAGTAAAAGCTGATAGTATCCAAACAATTAATAATAAAAAATATAGAGGTAGAGTTTCGTCTTTGTTAAAATCTAATACGCCATATCAATTAGGTATTGAAGGAGGGAATATAACTGAAATATACAATAACAATTCTGCTGTTTTAGAAAAAGAATTAAAATCACTTTTAAAAAATCAATATTCAGGTGACCCAACATTACCTGATCAACAAATTATTGATGATATAGTTAGAGCTGAAATACAAAAAGTTGTAACAAATGAGAATAAAGAAAAAGAAATTGAAAAAACAAATAAACTTGCAGAATTAGGTGAAAATGATTTAAAACAGCAACAAATAAATGAAATTGAAGATGATCATTTAAAAACTAATTTTACTGATAAACAAAAAAAGTTTATAACTTTAAATCAACAAAAAAGAGATCTTGAAGCAAAAATTAAAAATATAGACGACATTGAAGAAAAAAATAAAGCTATATTAGAATACAGGGGATTAGCAGCTCAAGCAAATAATGCTTGGAATGATATGGAAAAAATGTATGGTGCTGAAAAGTTTTTTGATGAAAATGGTAGACGTATAAGTAAAATTGAAGCACAAGAAATTAAAGCAACAGATTATAGTGAAAAATATGAAGAAATAAAAACTAAATATAATTCATTTGAATATGATCAATTAGAAAAAGAATTTAATTTATGGGCTTTAGACAAACAAGATCTTAACGAAGATTTAAATAGAACAATAGATTTAAAAGCAAAAGATTTTTTATCTATGTCTTTGCAAAGCCAAGGATATAAACCTGATGAAAGCGGCGTATATAGAAATGTAAGATATGAGGATATAATGCAGTGGAGAAGACAGCCTGAACTATTGAATAACGCAATACATACTGATGAAGGTGGTGATCAAATATTACCTGATTTAGCTAATGCTTTAAATGAAATACATAAAGAAAGAATCAATATAAATTTAAGATCTAATGCTTTAGACGAAGTATATTTTTTAAATCAAGATCCTGGGGCTAGAAAAGCAGGTATTATTGGAGGTGTTGAAACGTTTGGTAAAGAAGCCGTTAGAAGTATTGTTAGTAGCATTAGCCCACAAGCAGCTGAAGATTTAAAATATTTATTACCTCAAACAAGAAGAGAGCAGCTTGATGAATTACAAACATTATTTAGTGAATCAAATATACAATTAAGCAAAGAACAAAAAGAAGCATTCGATAGGGATTTTGCAATGCAATTTTCAGAGGGGTTGGGGGGATTTGTCGGAGATTTAGCAGAATTTGCGTTATTAAATAAAGCAGCAGGAACTGCAGGTATTACAGCGCGTATAGCAAATATAGCGAAAAAAAATAAATTCCAAGGATTTATGTTAAATAACATAATGGAAGGTGTTAAATTTCAGGCTGTAATGAGAGAGCCATCAACAGATATGTTTAGTGAAGGTTTCTTTTTTGGAGCAGGTAGTCAAGCAGCGGGTTATTTAATACCACAATTTACAGGTCCTATGGCTAGATTTAATAGCTTAATACAAAAAGGTATTGGAGGTGGTGCGGGTATGGCAGCTGGTAGTGAGGTTGCCCAAGTAATGCATGCTGTTGTAGATGACTTTATGAAAAATAAAGATATTGTAACATCTATGCAAGATCTATATGGTGATTTAGATGAGGCTGGAAGTCGAATAGCTATGAATGTTTTTATGGGTAGCTTTTTGGGATTAACAAAAGCACAAGCAAAAGATTTTAAATCTATTGCTGAACGTAGAACAATGTTTGACAAGCTGGAAAAAGAAATATATATTGATAATAAATATAAGGGCAACGAATTACTAAAAAAGCAAAAACTACTAGAAGATTTAGGCAGAGATATAGCTCAGGCTGATAAAGCATTCGATAATTTGGATTTAGGCTCACAGCAAGATGCGAGGTTGAAAGCACAAGAAGTTCTTAAAAATCCTGAATCAACTTCCAGTGAAATTAGATCAGCTAAGTCTATTATAAATAGATATGAAGCAAATAAAAAAGCTGCAGTAAGCAGCCTTAATAGAGCGAATGTAAATGTAAAAAGATCAGGTGTATTAGGTGAAAGTTATAAAGGAATTGAGATACATGAAAACAATTCCAAATTTGAAGGTAGCAAAGCGGAATATAATCCTACAACTGGCAAGGTAATGATTGATATATCTCAATATAAACCAGGTGTATTTGGACAAGAAATAGGGCACACATTTATGAAAGCTGCATTTCAAAATAATAAAAATGTAGCAAACAGGTTTAAAAATAAAATAGTTGATATTGTAAATGATAAACTTGGTAATGAAAGATTTACAGTAGGTGAAAAAGAAGGATTAACATTTGAAGAAGCAATAAAAGAAGCATATAAAAAATCACCGGCAAAACAGCCTGAAGAATATGTAATGAATGTTGTTGAATTTTTATCACAACCTAAATACGCTGATTTAATGTTAAAAGGCGGATTATTAAATGAATTTAAAAGAGCTACGCTAAATGTTGCATCAAGAATTGGTTTAGATTATACAAATAAAAAGAACTTTAAAACAGGTTCTGATTTAATGGAATTTTTATTTAGTATTGGTAAGATTGCAGAAGGTGGTTCATCAAGAGGTATTAAAAATAAATTTTTAGCTTTTAAAGATATTGCTATTGATGGTAAAAAATTATCAGACATTAGAACAGGTGAAAAACCAACAGGTATTTATAAATCAACACCAATTAAAGCAGAAAAATTAACACCTGAAATACAAAAATCTGTTACTAAAAACATTAATGATTTAAAAATAGCTAGACAAGAGTCAATTGAATTAAATAAAAAATTTAATAAAGAAGGAATAAAAACATTTAAAGAGGAGTCAATTGAAAGAAAAATAATTGACGATATAAAACCAACCGTAGATAGTTTTGCAGAAAATAGAACAAAAGCATTGTATGATCCTATTGCTGCCGATGCCAAAAAGAATGTAACTAGAAATCAATTTAGAGAATCTATAAAAACAGATCTTAATCAAATGGTTCTTAATGAATATGATCCTGCTAAAAAAGGTAAAGACGGTAAGGTGCAAACTGTTGAAAAATTTATTACAAATAGAGGTTTTTTAAGGGCAAATGCTGCGGCTAAAAATTTAGGAATAAAATCAGTAGAACAAGGTATTGATAAACAAATAGAAACAAGCAAAGAAGCTAATTCTTTAACTGAAAACATTGTAAATACAAGAATTGAACCAACCAAAAAAAGTGGTACACCGTCTGTTATACAAGCTAATTTAAAAGTAAATGGTAAAAGAATAACAGAAAAAGAAACAACATTAAGGGACGAACTTGTTAAAGAGGCAGATATTGTATTAGAAAAAGTTGCTGATTTAGGATTTAAACCTGGTGATAAAGGTTTTAGAAAAGCTTTAGCAAATGAAATAAAAACAAACAATCCAGAACTTTTTGATAAATTTACAAAAGAATTAGGAGATTATAATAATTTTATAAATGAAAATTATTCAAGTTTATTAACAAATCAAAAAGCATTACCTTTAGAATTTTATGTTCAAGCTGAAAAATTTAGAGCGAATAAAGGTGAAAACATGTTTGTTGAAAAAGTTAAGAGAGCTACTAAGCAAGCTGAAATTAGAGAGGCTATTAGAACTAAGAAAGCTACATATACAGAAAATGAAGCGCAAGGAGTTTTAATTTATAATAGATTAAATCCCCCAAAAGCAAAGGGCTTAGAATTTTTTAAAATACCTAATGTAAAGAAAAGATTAATTGAAACATTATATAAAACAAGTATAGTTGATGCTGTAATTAATCAAAGCAGAACTAAAAAAATATATTCTACAAACGAAAGAAAAGTTATAGCAGAAAAGTTTCAAAAAGATTTTGATTTATATTATTCAAAAGAACTTAAAGCTGATACTAATTTTGCAATAAGAGAAGGTATAAGAGCAAAAGGATACGGAAAAGAAGGCTATTTTAAAAATGCTAAAGAACAATTTGAAGCACATAAAAACCTTATTGACAAAGCAAGCGAGCAAGATTTAAAATTAATTATTAGTTTATATGAAACCTCTAATATGGTTACCTTTGGTGGGAGATACTTTACAACTAATAAAAAGACAGGATCATTAAGAGCGCAATCTGAAAAAGGTAAATTTTGGACAAGTGGTATAGACAAAACCGGTAGGGCTAAAGAAAGGAATCAAGAACTTTTAGATGCAAGAGAAATTATTGATGTAAAAGAAATACAAGAATATGCTGCTTCTAAATTAAAAGATTATCAACAAAGTGCAGCAATAAAACACGGTAAATCAAAACAAAAAAGTGGTGATGCGGCAACAATAAAAGCTTTAACAAATAAAAACGCAGGCAACGAAGCATTAACAAAACAAGCAATAAAAGAATATATTGATGGTGTTTCAAAACTATTTAAAATTGATTCAAGAACTGCGTTTGATTTAGTGTATAATCAAAATGCTAGCGGGGGATTAAATAGACAATTAGCAAAAGTGATTGCATTTGAAAAAGGAATTAAAGCAGGTGGAGAAGGTAGTAGATTAGAGCACATGTTACAAAACGGTGAGTTCAATTTATTAATAAAAGAAATCGCTGAAGTTAATAATCCTGAAATTGCTAAAAAACTTACAGATTGGGTTGCTAATAATTATAGACAATATGCAATAACTAAAGCTACTGAAAAAATAGTTGATGATACATATAGACTAGCTGACGGCACAGTATGGGAAGCAAAGTCAACATTGCATCCAAAAGTAAGAGAGGCTTGGAATAAAGTTAAAAATGGAGAAGATATAAAAATACCAAGTATTGATTCAAGAATGTTTAATGAATTTTTTGGTGATAACGTTATTAATCCTAATAATATAATTGGCGCAAAGGGTATATCAAAAGCTAAAGAATACGGTCTAGATGTTCCACCTGCATTAAGAAATAATCCTAACGTTGTAAAAAACCAATATAACTTAATATCAGATATAATTTTTAATAAAGCAACTAAAGCAGAAGCAAGAAAAAGATTAGATAAAACATTACCATTAGCAAAAACAGAATCTATTGCTGCTAAAAAAATATCAAAAGGTAAAACAGAAAATCTTGCAGACGCAATTAAAGCTGGTAAAGAGGGTAATAAGCAAGCAAGAGAAAAACAAAAAGAAGTATTCAATTCTAAAAATATATCTAGCGAATTTAATGGTTATTTAGAAAAATCAACAGGTATTAAAAAAGAAGCAATATTTGGCGATGCAACCGCGATGGCTAGAGGTAAAAGGGCTAAAAGAGATTTTGGTGATTATTTTATACCCGTGGGAGCTGAAGATTTTGCTGGATTAATGCATAAAACATTAGCTAAAGGAAAAGTTGGTGAAAAACAATTGGAGTTTTACGAAAAGCATTTATATGATCCATATAATAAAGCTGTAGAAGCTATTACTCAAGAAACTATGGCGTTGAAAAATGATTTTAGAGCATTGAAAAAAGAACTAAGTGGTGTGCCAAAAAGCTTAAAAGAGTATACTGATAGTGGTGCATTTACAAAAGAGCATGCTGTAAGAGTTGCCGTTTGGGATAAATTAGGTTATGAAATACCTGGTATTAGTAATAAAGTAAAAGCTGAATTATTAAGAACCGTTAAAAACGATGCTGAATTAAATGTTTTTGCCAATGAAATATTAAAAATAACTAAAGGCGATGGTTATGCGAAACCTGAAAATAATTGGGTTGGTGGTAACATTGCAATAGACATGGTTGCTTTAATAAACAAAACAAAAAGATCAAAACATTTAGAAGTATGGCAAAACAATGTTGATCAAATATTTAGCAAAGAAAATTTAAATAAGCTAGAGGCAGCTTATGGTAAAAAATATGTTACCACTCTAACTAGAACATTAGAAAGAATGAAAACTGGTTCAAATAGAAAATGGGGAGGTAATGAAACTGTACAAAAATGGAATGATTGGGTTAATGGTTCTGTGGGGGCAATTATGTTTTTAAATACTAGATCAGCTGTACTACAAACAATATCTAATATAAACTATTTAAATTTTAAAGATAATAATCCATTGCAGGCTGCGAAAGCATTTGGTAATCAAAAACAATATTGGAAAGATTTTATAGAATTATTTAATTCGGAATACTTGCAATCAAGAAGAGGTGGTAATAAAATAAATGTAAATGAAAGCGAATTAGCATTAGCTGCTGAAAAAGGTGGTATGCAAGGATTAGTTTCATTATTGCTTAATAAAGGATTTATATTTACAAAAATAGCTGATAGCTTTGCAATTGCATCCGGAGGTGCTACAATGTACCGAAATCGCATTAAAACATATGAAAAGCAAGGCTTATCTAAAAAAGAGGCTCAAGAAAAAGCGTTTTTAGATTTTAAGAAAATTACTGAAGAAACACAACAATCAAGTAGGCCAGACAGAATATCTGAACAACAAGCAAGTAACTTAGGTAGATTTATGTTGGCATTTGCTAATACGCCTATGCAGTACAATAGGATCATAAAAAGAAATGCTCAAGACTTATTTGCTGGTAGAGGTAACAGAGCAGAAAAAATAACTAAAATTATTTACTATAGTACAATACAAAACTTTATATTTAATGCACTGCAAAAAGCTTTATTTGCTATGGCGTTTAGCGATGAAGATGAAGAAGCTGAAATTAAAAGATATAGTAATATTGGAAATGGTATGGCTGATTCATTATTAAGAGGATCTGGGTTAACAGGTAATGCAATTGTTGGTGTTAAAAATATAGCATTAGATGTAGCAAATAGAATGAATAGACCACAGCCTAATTTTCAAGATGCAGCATGGAAAGCATTAACTGTTTCACCACCATTATATTCTAAAGCAACTAAATTAAGAGGTGCTGGATATTCTTTAAAATATGTAACACCTAATAATATGTTTGAGCCAACATTAGATAATCCTGCATTATCAGCAGCAGCACAAACAACATCAGCTGCTTTTAATATACCGCTAGACAGAGCACTAAGAAAAGCACAAAATATAGAAGCTGCAATGAGTGATGAAGCTGAATATTGGCAAAAAGCTGCGTTATTATTAGGATGGGGAGAATGGGAATTAGGTATGGATGAAAAATCAAAGACTACACAAAAAAGATCATCTTCAAAAAGATTGTCTAATAAAAGAAGAAGTAAAAGAAGAAAATAAATAAAAATTAATAATTATGCCAAAAGATGCGTGTTACTACAAAGTAAAAAGACAATACAAAGTATTCCCATCAGCATATGCTAGTGGAGCTATAGCTAAATGTAGAAAAAATAAAGGTAAAAAGAAAAAGTAATGGCTGTAAGAAAAACTAAAAAAGGTGCAGCATTAAAACGTTGGTTCAAAGAAAAATGGATTGACGTTAGAACAGGTAAGCCCTGCGGAAGACGCAAAGGTGATGGCAGAGGTGTACCGTATTGCAGACCAAGTAAAAGAGTATCTAGTAAAACCCCAAAAACATCTGGTGAAATGTCTGCTGCAGAAAAAAGAAAAAAGATTGCAGAAAAGAAAAGATTAGGACAACCAGCTGGCAAACCAAGAAGAGTAAAAAATCTTAAAAGACGTAAAAAATAGGTAATTACATATATTATACAAACTTAACATCATGGCTCAACAAATATCAGAAAATACACAAGTACAACT
>Ga0181568_10002299_pt1 | contig 17372 bp, 15 predicted proteins | sample 101ome_20_FD_133758 | JGI IMG/M metagenome (GOLD analysis project Ga0181568, IMG submission 133758) | Coastal salt marsh microbial communities from the Groves Creek Marsh, Skidaway Island, Georgia - 101404AT metaG (megahit assembly) | ecosystem: Environmental > Aquatic > Marine > Intertidal... | reverse complement strand
TCAGGTGGATGAGTGCAGCCTTTGCGGTGCCGTACGCCGACATGCCGCGGATCGCGAACCGCCCGGCGGTCGAAGTGATGTTGACCACCGAGCCGCCGCCCCGGGTGAGCATGGCAGGAACGGCGAGCTGGGTGAGGTTGAACGCAGTGGTGACGTTGAACCGCAGGGCCGCATCGAACGCTCGCTCCGAGGTGTCGAGGAACCCGGCGGGCATGGCACCGCCGACATTGTTGACCACAACGTCGATGCCCCCGAAATCAGCCGCTGCATCGACGAGTTGCTGCATGCCGTCACGGGTCGAAAGGTCACCCTCGACGCCGATGGCGCGTCGTCCGTGGGCCTCGACGGCTGCTGCGGTTTCGGTCAGTTGGTCGACAGACCGCGCCCCGATCACCACATCGGCCCCGGCTTCTGCGAGCGCTTTCGCACACGCAGCACCGATGCCGCGCCCGGCGCCCGAAATGATCGCCACCTTGCCATCGAGTCTGAAGTGTTCGAGTACCACGAGACAGACCGTAGACCGCATCGCAGTGCGAGCGTCTGGTTCGGGCGGACGACTGCGGTCTGTGCCGCCGTAGACTTTGTGGCGCGATGCCTACTGCCTCCTCTCCTACCCCTGCTGATCGGCTCAATGTGATCCTGATGGCCGAGGACGTGTCGGCTTCGCTGTGGTCGGAGATCGACAGTGGTCGCATCGACGAACTCGTCCCCGAACTCCCTGCGTTGCGAATGGAGCAGGATCCAATCCATCGGCACAAGGACGTGCTGTCCCACACCGTCGCAGTCGTCGCCAAGACGCCAGCCGATCTGACCGTTCGGCTTGCCGCCCTGTTCCACGACATCGCCAAGCCCAAGACCCGGAGTTTCGACCATGGAGGGGTGACGTTTCGCCATCACGAGGCGGTCGGCGCCCGCATGACGAAAAAGCGGATGACCTCGATGGGGTATGACGAGTCGATGACCGAGTCTGTGTCGGAGTTGGTTCGGATGTCGGGACGGTTCAAGGGCTACGGGGATGGTGATGGCTGGTCGGATTCGGCGGTTCGACGCTACGCCCGTGAAGCGGGTCCGTTGCTCGGCCGACTCAACGCGCTGATCCGCAGTGATTGCACCACCCGGAACCGCGCCAAGGCGCAGGCCTTGCAGGACTCGATCGATGATCTCGAGCGCCGTATCGCTGAACTTGCCGATGCAGACCGCCGGGCCGCTGAACGCCCGCAGTTCGACGGCGAACGGGTCATGCGCCTCCTCGGCATCGAACCATGCCGGCAAGTGGGCGAGATCATGCGCTGGCTCATGGAGGTGAAGCAGAACGAGGGTGACCTGCCCGAAGCCGAACTCGAGGCACGTCTTCGGGCGTACCACGCGTCGTTGGGCTAGGCGGGTCCCCACACCCGGTCCGAAACCGGTCGACGTCCCGGCTGTTGGCCCGGCCGTCAGGACCGGAAATCGGCGGACGCCCCGTTGGTGGGCAGCGGTAGCATTGCGTCCATGCATGTAGGAATCGTCGGCGCCACGGGCCAGGTGGGCGGTGTCATGCGCACCCTCTTGGCCGAGCGCAACTTCCCGGTCACGTCCCTTCGCCTTTTCGCTTCGGCGAGGTCCGCCGGCAAGGCAATCGAATGGAACGGCCGCGACATCACGGTCGAGGATGCAGCCACCGCCGACTACACGGGTCTCGATGTCGTGCTGTTCTCTGCGGGGGGTGCCACGGCAAAGGAACTCGCCCCCAAGGTTGCAGCAGCAGGTGCGATCGTCATCGACAATTCGTCGGCATGGCGAATGGATCCTGACGTCCCGCTGGTCGTCCCCGAGGTCAACGCTGCCGCACTGCAGTCGATCCCGAAGGGCATCGTTGCCAATCCGAACTGCACGACCATGGTCGCCATGCCGGTCATGAAGCCACTTTCCGACGAGGCCGGTCTCGAGGCGATGGTGGTGTCGACCTACCAAGCGGTGTCCGGCGCCGGACTGTCGGGCGTCGATGAACTCGACGGGCAGGCCCAAAAGGTCGGCACGGATGGCCCACAGTTGACGTTCGATGGCCGAGCCGTGTCGGTCGGCGAAGGGCCGAACTTCGTCAAGCCGATTGCGTTCAACGTGGTGCCATTCGCAGGCGCTCTTGTCGACGACGGGTTGGACGAGACCAACGAAGAGCAGAAGCTTCGGTTCGAGAGTCGCAAGATCATGGATCTGCCGGATCTGAAAGTGTCGGGGACGTGTGTACGGGTGCCGGTGTACACCGGCCACTCGCTTGTCATCAATGCCCGATTCTCATCGGCGATCACCCCCGAGCGTGCTCGTGAACTTCTTGCCGGGGCCGAAGGGGTCGAACTCATGGACGTGCCCACACCCCTCGATTCAGCCGGTGTCGATGTCACCTATGTCGGGCGTCTACGAGTCGACGACACGGTCGAGCACGGGCTCAGCCTGTTCCTGTCCGGTGACAATCTTCGCAAGGGTGCTGCGCTCAACACGATCCAGATTGCCGAAAGCCTGATCGAACAGGGACTCGTCTGAGCCTGAGCCCGACTGGGCGTGGCGAGTAGCGTCGTGGTCCATCCGACGAGGACCGTGTCGCCTTCGGGTCGAACCGGTTCGGAGAGTGGAGGTAGTGCTGTGACGACGTCAACCGAGACCGTCTCGTTCACCCGCATGGACGAGGGAACGACGGCCGACTACGAACTGCTGGCCCGCAAGTTCGAGCCGTACATGGCGGAGTCACCCGATCGGTACATCGCAGCGCTGGAGGCGCAGCGCCACGAACGTTCGTCCGGGTATCCCATCGATCGTTGTGAGCATGCGTTGCAGTCGGCGACGCGGGCCCGGAGAGATGGCGCCGACCCCGACTGGATCGTCGCAGCACTGCTCCACGACATCGGCGATGCCCTTGCGCCCATGAACCACGACCGGATGGCTGCTGAGATCATTCGGCCATTCGTGCGGGAAGAGGTCACGTGGGTCGTGGCCCACCATGGGATCTTCCAACAGCACCACTCCGGACCGATGAACGGAACCGATCCAGACGCACGAGAACGGTTCCGAGGTCACCCGTACTTCGAGTCGGCAGCAGCGTTCTGCGCACGCTGGGACCAGATCAGCTTCGATCCTTCCTTCGAGTCCGACTCGATGGAGAGTTTCCGTCCGGAACTGACCGAGGTCTTCGCTCGGCCGGCGTTCGATTCGCGGTACGTGCGCCCCGACGAGGTACTCGGGCTGCCGAGTGCCATTGGGCGCACGCTCGACGAGGACGCCAGAAACGGTCGCTGCTGACCACTTCTGGGGATCCCAGCTCGACCGCGGTGTGATCGTTGCAGAGGGTCCTGGCGTCGATCAGGGTGGGTCGTCGACGTAGCGCTGCATCGCTTCGTCGAGCGTGATGCCCATCTGATTCGCCAGGGAGGCGAGCCACGCCAGGACGTCGCCGAACTCGTGGACCTGCTGCTCGCGCGTGCCTTTCCGGACGGCTTGCGCGAGTTCGCCGAGCTCTTCAGCCAGCCACGCAACGGTCGAGGGAACGCCCCGCGCTCGGTCGCTCTCGCCGTACAGCTCGTCCATCAACCGCTGCAGTTCGACCAAGTCCATGTCGGCGAGCGTAGTCAGGCCTGTTGGGCGGCACGGCGAGCTGGGTGTTCGCCGAGTGCCCAGCCGATTGTGCGCAGGAGCAGTGTTGCGGCCGGTCTGATCGCAAGCGGTTCTGCCAGCGGCACGACGGGGAGGCGAAGCTGGCGTTGGGCGAAGCGCGGCAGCATCGACGTGGCGGCAGCGAAAACGACACCGTACGGAGCCCGCGCCGCCAACGACAGGGGTGGGAAGGCGAGAAATCGAACGGTCTCGTGCGTGTCGGGGGACGCCGCCAGCTCCGAGCGGTAATTCTGGAGCCGGGTTTGCAGGTCATGCCGATTCTGTGGTGGCTCGACCACACCGAGTTCGGCACCGATCTCGCCCATCTCCTGCACATATCGATCGGCCATGTCGGCTGGAAGCGGCGAGACGCCGTAGCGCATACGGGCTCGAAGGAAACTGTCCACCTCGGTGCAGTGGACCCAGGCAAGGAGGTGGGGGTCGGTGGCGGCATACGGCGCACCGTCGGCCGTCGTACCGACGACGTGTTCGTGCACAGCACGCACCATCGCCACCGCCTGATCGGCGTCGGCTCGGGATCCGAACGTGGTGACCCCGAGGAACGCCCCCGTGCGCTGAAGGCGCCCGAGAGGATCGGTCCGGTACGTGGAGTGTTGGGTCACTCCTGCGAGTGTCGGCGGATGCAAGGTCTGAAGCAACAATGCTCGGAGCCCCCCGACCAGCATGGAGATGTCGCTGTGGACCGCCCACACCGCAGATGTTGACGGGAATCGTCGATCCTCCTCGAGCAGGGGCATCGCGCGAGGCTCGGGGTCACCGGCCAGCATGGTGCGAACGCTGCGCCCGAGCCGCTCACGGAGCTCGGTGACCGGATCAGCCCGAGGGTTCGCCATGGCTGCACGGTAGGCGACGTATCGGCTCGATGGGAGGCGCGATTCGACGGTACCCATGCCCCCGCCACCGCACCTGGCTAGCGTCGCACCGTGTTCGTTCCTCATCCGTTGTCCATCGACACGACGGCTCGACTGCAGACTGTCGGCCTCGATCCCGCGGCGGTCGAGCAGGTGATCAGAGCTGCGCTCGCCGAGGATCTTGCCGACGGTGTCGATGTCACATCGGTTGCGACGATCCCTGGTGATCAACGGTGTGTCGTGACGTTCGCGGCTCGTGAAACCGGGGTGATTGCCGGTCTGCCGGTCGTTGCTGCCGTTGTCGAGATGGTGTGTGGTGATGCAACGAGCGACATCGACCATCTGATGACCGATGGAGATGTTGTTGCGGCCGGTTCTGCAGTCGCTCGGGTCACCGCCCCGACCGGTTTGCTGCTCACCGCCGAGCGAAGTGCGCTCAACCTGCTCTGCCATCTCTCGGGGATTGCCACCCAGACTGCACGGTGGGTCGCGGCACTTGCCGGAACCGGCGCCGTGGTCCGCGACACCCGAAAGACGCTTCCGGGCTTGCGGGCACTGCAGAAGTACGCCGTTCGCTGCGGTGGCGGGGTCAACCATCGCATGGGCCTCTTCGACGCTGCGATGGTCAAGGACAACCATGTCGCCAGCGCGGGTGGGGTCGCCGCGGCCTATGCAGCCGTGCGCGCCCTGGAGGGAACGATCCCGGTCGAGGTCGAAGTCGACTGCCTCGACGGGCTCCGCCATGCGATCGAAGCGGGTGCCGAGGAGGTGTTGATCGACAACTTCACCCCCGAGCAGATGCGCGCCGCAGTGGCGCTCCGTGACGAGATCGGCCCGGAGGTGTGGCTGGAGGCGAGCGGTGGCCTGACCCTCGAGGCTGCGGCTCAGGTTGCGGCGACCGGTGTCGACTCCATCGCAGTCGGTGAGCTCACCCACTCCGTTCGGGCGCTCGATGTTGGGCTCGATTGGGAAACGGTCGCCTGACCGCCACCGCTAGATCGCAATCGGCGAGACCCGGTTCTCGATCGCACGTACGAGGCTGAGCGCAGCCAGGGCCGAGGTTTTCGGATTCGTCGGCAACGGGTTGTTGGCCAGGACGACATCCATGGTGCCGAAGCCGCCCTCTGCGTGGAGTTCGTGACGATTCGTGGCCGCCGAAGGGTCGGCGACGAGCATGATCTCGGTCCTGTTGGGTCCGACGCCCGCCAGTGCGGTGGTCATTGCCACATTGGCGTTCTTCGGGAACGTTCGGGCTGCATCGGCAGCGGAGGTGTGCGAGAACACGGTCGGCTCGGTGATGCCATCGAGGTCACAGAGTCCTTCGGCAGGTGTTCCCTTCCATGCGGTCGGTGGCTTCACGATGCGGTGGCGGACGATGTCGATCCCCATGGGTCGGGCGGCGGCGAGCGCATCGATGCCGGTGAGGGCGCCGGCGTGGATCTGTACTTGTGCACCTCCGGCGACGGCCGCCGTTCGGAGATCTGTATGGGCGTCAGGATCGGCAAGGGCCGACACCGACGAGACGACGAAGTCGGCGCCGATGCCGAGTGCAGCCCTTCCCCACGGGATCACGGCGTCACGACTGGCCGCCTCTGCCACAACGTCGGGGGCGAGCGCGGGGAGATCGAACGGATCGGTGATGACGGTCGCGGGCGAGGGAATGTCGGAACGGGTGCGGTCAGACCGGACACCAACCCCGACCAACTCGATGGTGTCGGAAGAGAGCAGTCCGGCGACGGTTCGGCCAATGGCTCCCCAGCCGACGAGGACGAGTCGAACACTCACACCTGCAGCCCGCACTGTTCGAAGGCGGCCCGAGTCGTTGCTCTCTCCTCATCGGTCAACTCGAGCATGGGGGCACGGACCCGGCCACCCACCTGCCCGAGCAGTTCCTGCCAGTACTTCTGGTGTGCGTGTGGTTTTTCGGCGGGCCGGGTGCCCATCAGGGCATCGCGGACCGGTTGCAGGGTGGCGCTGATCGCCCGTGCCTCGTCGATGCGGCCTGCGAATGCGGCCTCGGTGTAGTCGTGCATCCGTCGATCGATTGCGGTCTGGATGAGGAATGGGGGAGACGAGCAGAGGTAGAGCTTCCAGTCGAGCTCGATGATGTTGTCGAGCCACTCGTGCTCGGCGGACGTACTGACGTGGATCCGGTCGGACGCAAGCTCGGTGAGTTCGGCATACAGGTCGCGCGGTACCGAGTACTTGATGGCAACGACGTTGTCGATGTCGGCAAGGCGGTTGCAGAGGTCGGGTGACATCACATAGCCGCTGTCGGGGTGGCTCCACAGGGCGATGCCGATGTCGACGGCATCGGCGATGGTGCGGTAGTACCGCAGCAACGTCTCGTCCTGCGCCTTGGTGAAGTGCAGCAAGGGTGCGTGCACGACGATGTAGTCGGCGCCGCACAGCTCGGCGTGGCGGGCCAGTTCGATGGCGACGTCCATGTTCTGATCGCTGCACGACATGATCGTCTGGGCGTGGCTGCCGGTGGCCTCCACCGCCAGTTCGAAGCTTCGTTTCCGCTCTTCGAGCGTCATGGCGTAGAACTCACCCTGCTTGCCCGAGATGAACAGTCCCTGGATCCCGAGGTCTTGGGTCCAGTGACGCACATTCTCGCGAAAGCCGTCCTCATCGATCCGAAGCTGATCGTCGAACGGCATGAGCGCAGCAGCCCAGATACCGGTCATGGTTGCCCGGGCATGGGCCTTTGCGTTCGCCTTCGTGTACTGCATCGCTATCCGCCCTCCTCAGACGATCGTCATGCTGTGCGACACGTTCTTGACGACCGTGTAGTGGTGGAGACCCTCGGTGCCGCCTTCGCGTCCGTAGCCGCTGGACTTCACCCCGCCGAAGGGGGTTTCGGGCAGTGAGGCTTCGAGCGTGTTGATCGAGAGGTTGCCGGTCTCGACGTGATCGACCATGCGGTCGGCGTAATCGGCCCGGTTCGTGAAGCCGTACGCCGCAAGTCCGTACGGCACGCTGTTGGCCTGTGCGATCGCCTCGTCGAGCGAGGTGACCGGGTTGACGATCGCGAGCGGCCCGAACGGTTCCTCCTGCATCACACGCGCGTTGTCGGGTACATCGGCAAGCACGGTTGGTTCGAAGAAATAGCCGGGACGATCGATTCGGCTTCCACCGGTCACGAGGGTGGCGCCGGTCGCAACGGCATCGGACACGAAGTCGGTCAGAGCAGTGATCCGCCGGTCGTTGGCAAGGGGGCCCATCTCGACCGAGTCGTCGAAGCCGTCCCCGACGACCGTCGCCGCACACCGTTCGGCGAAGCGGTCGAGGAAGCGGTCATAGACATGTTCGTGGACGAAGAATCGCGTTGGGGAGGTGCACACCTGTCCGGCGTTGCGCATCTTGCGGATCGCAGACGTCACCGCTGCTTCGTCGACGTCGGTGTCCTCACAGACGATGACCGGTGCATGGCCCCCGAGTTCCATCAAGACCGGGGTCATGTGTTCGGAGGCGATCCCCGTCAGGTGCCGACCGACGACCGTCGAACCGGTGAAGGCCACGAGTTTCGTGATCGGGTTCGGGATGAGGTGGCGGGAGATGTCGGCGGGAACCCCGAAGACGAGATTCAGGACTCCGGCGGGAAGGCCGGCGTCGGCAAATGCGTTGGCGATGTGGAGTGCACCGGCCGGGGTTTCCTCGGCCGCTTTGAGAATGATCGAACAACCGCTTGCGAGCGCGCCGGCAACCTTGCGGGCCGGCTGGCTCATCGGAAAGTTCCACGGCGAGAACGCAGCGACCGGCCCGATCGGTTGGTGGTGGACGATGTAGCGAACACCGGGCGCACTCGGGATGACGCGTCCGTACGTGCGAACCGCTTCACCGGCGTCCCACTCGAAGAACTCGGCGCCTCTGATCACCTCGAGTCGGGCCTGCTGATAGGGCTTGCCGTGCTCGAGGGTGATCGAGTGGGCGATCTCGTCTTGGCGCAGGCGCAGCAAGCGTGCCGCCTCGCGAATCAGATCGGCTCGGTCACGCGGTGCGGTGGCCCGCCAGATCTCGAATCCCTGCTCGGCGGCCTGCAGTGCATCGTCGAGGTCGGCCGACGACGCAACGGGGAGATGACCAATGGTCGTTTCCGTCGACGGGTTGACGACGGGCAGCGTGTCGGTGCCACTCCGCCACTCTCCACCGATGAAGAGTCGAAGGTCTGGGTAGGTGGTCATCGGTGCACTTTCGGTCAGAACTCGGTTCGGATCGCCCACAGATCCGGGAATGCAGGGCGAAACAGCGTCTTCTGGAGGTAGGCCGCGCCGTCGGATCCACCGGTGCCGTGCCTGGTGCCGATGGTGCGACGCACCATCATCACGTGGCGATAGCGCCACTCTTGGAGGCCTTCGTCGAGGTCGGTCAGCGTCTCGCAGACGGCGGCAAACGCCTCGTCGTGGTACTCGCGCACGATCAGCGCTTGGAGTTCCGGGTCTTCGACGATGGTCTGGGTGACGTCGCGTGTGGTCGCATGTTCGGGGACGTCCATACCGTGGCTGACCATCGCAGCGATGAAGGCGTCCCACAGTGTCGGGGTTCCGAAGCGGCGTTCGAGACGTTCACGCTCATGGCCCGAAAACCAGTCGAGTCGGACCCGGTCCTTCATGCCGAGCACAAACTCGAGTTCGCGGAACTGGGCGGACTGGAAGCCACTGGCCGAGTCGAGAAACTCGCGGAAGCTCGCGAATTCCGCCGGCGTCATCGTCTCGAGAATGTCGACCTGGCCGACGAGTGTCTTCAGGATCTTCAAGACTCGCTTCATGTGGAGTCGTGCGGTTGCAAGGTTGTTGGCGAACATCGCCGCCACCACATAGTCGAGCTCGTGCAACAGCTGCTTGAACCACAGTTCGTAGACCTGATGGATCACGATGAAGAGCAGCTCGTCGTGTTCGGCCTCACCCGTGCGGGGATCGGTGGACCGGGGGGTCTGGAGGCCGAGGAGCTCGTCAACTCGCAGGTAACTCGAGTAGGTGAGTGGTTCGGTGCTCATGAGACGGACAACGCTTCCGGGTCGGCAAGCGGGTCGAGTGCAGGTAGTGGCGGAAGCTCACGCACGAGCGCATCGACGTCGAGGTCGGGGTCGGTGAGGGCGTCGACGATGATCTCCTTTTGACGAACAGCCCGCTGCAGGGCCTCGGCGTACGGCATGGTGGAGAACATGACCATGTTGTAGCGAGGACTCAAGCGGGTCGGGTGTCGCTGTTCGAGTTCGAGTGCCAGTGTTCGCTGCGCGACGTAGTCGGGATCGACGACCCCGGCTCGCATCTCGATGTAGTTGTCCAGGGCCATGCGGGCGATCGCGTCGGTGTCGGGTCGCCGCTCGGTTTCGAAGCGTCGGAAGGCACCGGTGACGTCGTCGGGCCGGTTGGCCAACTGTGCCGCAAGGGCTCGGGCCGACTCCATGGCGGCATTCATCCCTTGGCCGTGGAAGGGCACGATGGCGTGCGCAGCATCTCCGATCACGATGGCGCGGTCGTCGTGACTCCAGCCGTCGGTTCGGAGGGTGCCGAGCGGGCCGGTCGGGTTGTGGGCGAACTGATCGGTGAGGTCGGGGACCATCGCAGCGAAGTCGGGGAATTCGGCGGTGAAGAACTCGTCGACGGCGGCGGCGTCGGTGAGATCGGCGAAGACGGCTTTCGGCGCGAACAGGGTCACGGTGAAGTCACCGCCAGGGTTGGCGAGCGCGATCAGCATCAGTTCACCGCGCGGCCAGATGTGGAGTGCATTCGGGTCGAGGAGGTGCATCCCGTCCGCATCGGGTCGAAGTGTCAACTCCTTGTAGTCATGGTCGAGCCACTCGGTGTGTGATGTGCACGATCCGGCGGCTTCGATCGCTTTGCGCACCGGCGAGCCTGCGCCGTCGCATCCGAACACCACACCGAAGGGTTCGGACGAACCGTCGTGGAACGTCAGGGTCGATGTCGCGAAATCGACGGTCTCGAGTTGCCGTTCGAACTCGATTCGCACCCGTCCCGTCGCTTCGGCCTCGTCGAGCAAGATGGCGTTGAGGTCGTTGCGCGACACCGAGTGGATGACCTCGTGGGCTTGCGACCCGTAGGGCTGCAAGACCGCTGTCGACTCGTTCTCGGCGTGGATCATCCGGCCCCGCATCGGGATCGTGATCTCGTCGACCCGTCCGATCGCACCGATCTCCACCAAGGGGACGATGCCTCGGGTGGCGAGCGCCAGGTTGATCGAACGCCCGGCATCGACATCGCTGGTGCGCAGATCAGGGCGACGCTCGTAGATGGTGACGTCATGGCCCTGGCGGGCGAGATAGATCGCCAGCAACGATCCGGCCGGTCCGGCACCGGCGACGACGATCGGCGTGCGGAGTGTGCTCATTGCACGATCCCGTCGAGGATCTGTACGAAGCGTTCGATGTCGCTGAAGGAGTTGTACAGGGGGACTGGAGCCACGCGAATGACGTCGGGCTCGCGCCAGTCGCAGAGCACCCGCGCCCCCTCGAGTGCGTCGAACACCCGCTTGCCGTCACCGGCAGTGACGCGCAGGGCGAACTGGCACCCACGCTCCTCGAGAGCCCGGGGCGTGATGTTGATCACGCGGTCGCCGATCACCTCATCGAGGCGTCGATCGAAGAACTCGATTTGCCGCTCGGATTTGGACCGCAGTGCTCCGATCCCGCCAGCCTCGTCGAAGAGATCCAGGGAGGCACGCAGCGTTGCCATGGCCAGCACCGGGGCATTCGAGAGCTGCCATGACTCGACAGTGTCGATGGCATCGAAGTCGGTAGCCATCTCGAACCGAGTCGAGGGGTTGGTTCCCCACCAGCCGAGGAGCTTCGGCAAGGTTTGATCGTTGACGTGACGGCGGTGGACGTAGGCGCCCGCCACACCGCCCGGCCCACTGTTCAGGTACTTGTAGGTACACCAGGCAGCGAAGTCGACGTTCCAGTCATGCAGGTCGAGTTCGATGTTGCCGACCGCATGGGCGAGATCGAAGCCGACGACGGCGCCGACGGCGTGTCCGGCCTCGGTGAGTGTGGCCATCGGCATGACCTGACCGGTGTAGTACTGCACACCGGGGAGCATGACCAGCGCCAACTCGTCGCCGAGTTCGGCGATGGTTGCGAGCATGTCATCGACTCGGAGGGTCTCCTCTCCGGGGCGGGGGGCGAGTGTGACGAGCGACTGGGCTGGATCGAACCCGCGTTGGCGGATCTGCGACTCGGCTGCGAAGTGATCGGACGGGAAGGCATGCGCCTCGATCAAGATCTTGTGGCGTTTCGGGGTGGGTCGATAGAAGCTGATCATGAGGAGGTGGAGGTTGACGGTGAGTCCGTTCATCGCCACCACCTCGTCGCGACCGGCACCGACGAGTCGAGCCAGTTGATCGCTCACCAGGGCGTGGTAGTCCTTCCACGCAAGTTCGCCGGTGAAGTGGCCCTCGACGCCGAGGGTTGCCCATCGCTCGAACTCGGTGGTGACGTAGTCGGGAGCAGACTTCGGCAATGCGCCCAGCGAGTTGCCCACGAGATACAACTCCCCGGGCAGGTGGAAGGCGTCGCGCAGGCGTGCAAGTGGATCGGCGCTGTCGAGTTCGGCTGCGGTGAGGGTCGCAGTCACAGGCGGTACTCCTTGCCCGGATGCACCGTGCCGCACGACGCGCAGGTGCGAGCGGTTTCGTCGCCGTGAAACGCGGCGAACAGCGGCGGAAGATCCTTGTCGATCGCCTGCACCTGAATCTCGACGCGATGCACGACCCGATGGCACGTCGGGCACGGCCACTCGAAGGCATCGAGTTCGCCGAGTGGCCGCTGGTACTCGACGACGAGTCCGATCGAGTCCGGGTCGGGGCGTTGCGGCGAGTGTTTCAGGTTGGGTGGGAGGAGGTAGATCTCGCCCTCGCGGATCGGCATTTCGAACGGAGCCGAACCCTCCTCGGGCCAGAGCCAGAGACTCATGTCGCCCTTGAGTTGGTAGAAGAACTCCTCGCGTGGGTCCTCGTGGAAGTCGTTCCGCTCGTTGCCCCCGCCGACCATCATGATGACCATGTCGGCCTCCCGGAACACCTGTTTGTTCGCAACCGGTGGGGTGAGTTCAGCTCGGTGATCGTCGATCCACTGCATCAGGGCGAACGGTCGGCGAGCGGTCGCATCGGCGGGGTCATACTCGGGCATCGGGTTCTCCTGCATCATCCGGCTCGCTGTGTTGTCTGGGTTGTCTGCGCTCGTGCCTCGACCGCTTCGGTGAGGGCACGGAGTTGTTGCGACAGTGCGCTCAGGCCGCCGACCTCGGCAAGGGCCTCGTGTTGGAGTGCGGTGGCCTCGTCGATCAGGGTTGCGGTGAGGCGGGCACCGCTCGGGGTGATCGAGATGATCCGCTGGCGTTTGTCGTGGGTGCCCGGCCGTCGGGTGACGAGGTCGCGGTTCTCGAGGCGCCGGAGGGCGTGGGTGACGGTGGGTTGGGGACTGAGCGACGCGGCAGCGAGGTCGACCACGCCGAGATCGCCAAGGTCGTGGAGGACTGCGAGGACGCGCCATTCTGAACGAGCGACGCCGTAGCGGTTCAGGACGGCGTAGAAGGGCTCGGACAGTGTCTGGTCGGCGTGACGCAGGAGGTAGGGGAGGTAGCCCTCGAGAAAGCGCGGCGCCATGCCTCGATCGTAGATACATTCAGATGAATATGTCAATGGGCCGACCTCATCGTCGGAACTGTCGACCGGATGGCCGCCCCATTGCTTTTGCCCCTTGGTACGAGTTCTGCTCAACTCGGTTCATGGACATCCGTGAAGCGCTCTACACCACGCGAGCAATGCGACGGGTCAAGCCCGATCCGATCCCCGAGGACGTGCAGATGCGCATTCTCGATGCCGCGATCCGTGCGCCGAGCGGAGGGAACGGGCAGCAGTGGCGGTTCATGCTCGTCGACGACCCGGCCATCAGGGAAGAATTGGGAGAGCACTATCGGTTCTGCATCGATCAGTTGTGGAGCACGGTGTATGCAGAGCAGACCGCGGCGGCTGCCGATCCCCAGAGCGAATCCGATGAACAGTTCGGCCGCATCATCAACTCGGTCACCTGGGCGCAGGACAACTTTGCGACCTATCCACTCCTGTTGTTTGCGTTCGAGCGGGGCGACACGAGTGGTGGATCGATCTATCCGGCGATCTGGAGCGCCCAGCTCGCTGCTCGGGCCGAAGGCGTGGGGTCGTCGCTCACCACCGTGCTGGGGTACTGGAAGGGCGACGAGGTCAACGAGCTTCTCGGCGTCCCCACGGGCGAGGGCTGGAGGATGGCCGGTTGTGTCCCGATGGGCTATCCGACCGGCAGGTGGGGTGTCGCCAAGCGAAACCCCGTCCACGAGGTCGCCTACCGCAATGCGTGGGGCAGCGACATCGGTTTCACGATCGACGAGCCGCTCTGGCCCTGAGCGCTCCCGCTCGGATCTGGCGCACCACCGTGGCGCGTCGGTGACGCGCGAGCGAGAATCCTTGCCGTGCTCGACCCCGCGATGCTGCTCCGCCCCGACATCTTCGAGATCAATCGGCTTGCAGCCCGGCCGCCGCTCGAGCCGTACCCATCGGCGTCGGAGGCGCGTGTCGGTGGTGGTTCGCCATGGCGCCGCTCGCTCGACGGCGACTGGCGGTTCCGGCTCGTCGACGCGCCTGCTGCGGCACCGGCCCGCTGGGCATTGCCGGGGACATCTGACGAGCGGTGGCGCACGATTGCCGTCCCGGGTTGTTGGACTCGCCAACACACCGGAGACCTGCCGCACTACACGAACATCGTCATGCCGTGGCCCGACACCGAGCCTCCGTACAGCCCATCGAACAATCCGACGGGGCTGCATCGCACGACCTTTCGGGTTCCTCGATTCTGGAGGGGCCGCGACGTGGTGTTGCATCTCGGCGGCTTCGAGAGCGTCGTCGCGGTGTGGTGCAACGGGGTGTTCGTCGGGGTGGGCAAGGACTCCCGGCTGCCGTCGGAGTTCGATCTCACACCGCACCTGACCACAGGTGACAACCTGCTTGCCGTCATGGTGATCCGCTGGTCCGATGCGACATGGATCGAGGATCAGGACCACTGGTGGCATGCGGGCCTGCATCGGTCGGTGCACTTGGAGGCGAGAGGTCGCACCCGCATCGATGATCTCCGAATCGAGGCCGACTACGACTCGCATCGTGGCACCGGCTCCCTCCGGGTGATCGGCCAACTCAATGTTCCACCGACGGCGCACACACTTCGGGTCGTGCTCGAGACGCTCGGCGGGCGTCGACTTCGTGGTGGCACGGCAACAGTGGATGACCGAGCCCGAGGCTCGATCTTCGCCGAGGTCCTGGCTGCCGAGGATTTTCTCGGCCATCTGGCCTCGGTCGAATTCGTCGATCTCGACATCGACCCGTGGACTGCGGAGACCCCGACGCTGTATCGGGTCGTCACGGAACTGGTCGACGCCAATGGTGCAGTCGTCGAAGCGCATCTGACCCGCGTGGGATTTCGGCGCATCGAGCTGGCTGATCGTCGGCTCATGATCAATGGCGTGCCGATCAAGATCTTCGGCGTGAACCGGCACGATCATCATCCGGTCACGGGCAAGACCGTCACCGTCGAGGACATGCGAGACGAACTCGTGCTGATGAAGCAGCACAACCTCAATGCCATTCGGACTGCGCACTACCCGAACGATCACCGGCTTCTCGATCTGTGCGACGAGTTGGGGTTGTACGTGATCGACGAGGCGAACGTCGAGTGTCACGGGCGGGAGAAGGCCCTCGCCCACGACCCCCGGTACGAGGCCGCGATCATGTCCCGGGTCACGCGGCTTGTGGCCCGTGACCGGAACCACGCCTGTGTCATCGGTTGGTCGCTCGGCAACGAGTCCGGCCATGCGCCGGTGCACGAGGCAGCTGCTGCGTGGATTCGGCGGGTCGACCCGGGTCGATTCGTCCACCACGAGGGTGCGGAACGGTGGCGAAACGCATCGGCGGCAGACGCATGGTGTCGATCGCCGACTCCATCCGAACGCACGTCGAACGACGTGCTCACTGCGATGTACCCGCCCCTCCACACGATCGTCACCTGGGCTCGATGGGCGGAGCAAACGGGTGACGATGATCGCCCGATGCTCATCTGCGAGTACTCCCATGCCATGGGCAACTCGAACGGATCGCTCGACCGGTACCTCGATGCATTCTGGTCCGAACCCGCAATCACCGGGGGTTTCGTGTGGGACTGGCGCGACCAAGGACTTGCCGAACGCGATGCCCACGGTCGGTTCTATTGGGCGTACGGCGGCCACTTCGGTGATGAACCGAACGACGCCAACTTCTGCATCAACGGACTCGTGGGCCCTGATCTCACTCCCCATCCTGTGATGCGGGAACTGGCGTGGGGATGTCGCCCCGTGACCGCCGAGCACGTGGGCGGGCGGCGGGTACGAATCACAAACCGACGTTTCTTCACCGGCATCGACGATCTGCAGTTGCGTTGGACGGTCGACGTCGACGGAACTCGGGTCGAGCGAGGGACAACGAACGTCGAGGTTCGTGCCGGCAGATCTGTCACGGTCTCGCTCCCGCTGCCTCGACAGCTACCCGACGGAGAAGCTCATCTGCTGGTCGAGTTCACCCAGCGTCGTTCGACCGACTGGGCTCGGAGGGGACATGTCGTCTCGTGGCAGCAGTTCCCGCTCGGCGGTCGGCCAGCGGCGAGACCGGCTCGGCGCCGCAACGTGGAGGTGGAGACCACCGAGACTGGAATCGCCGGCGTCCGCATCGACGGTGTAACGGTCGTCGACGGTGACATCGTGCCCTGGCTGTGGCGGGCCCCGACCGACAATGACGGTGTCCAGCAGGGTTGGATGAGCGAGATCCAGGGTCGCCGGCAGGCGTGGCTGCGATGGGGTCTCGAGGAGGCCGAGCTCGTCACGGACTCGCTGACCCGCCGTCGCCGGGGTGATGCCGAGCTCATCTCGATCGCTCGGCGACTTGTCGGTACAGACGAGGAGGCCAACCATCGCACGACGATCACGATCGAGAACGGGATGGCCCGATTCGACGAGCGCATCGACCTTCCGAGTCGCTGGCGAGACATGCCCCGGGTCGGTGTGCGCTTCGAAGTGCCTGCTTCCTTCGCCCGGATGGAGTGGTTCGGTCCTGGTCCACACGAGACATACCCCGACCGCAACTCGAGCGCCACGATCGGACGGTGGTCGTCGACGGTGGACGCGCAGTACCACCCCTACGTCGTGCCACAGGAGCATGCCGCCCATGTCGCCACTCGCTGGATGACGCTCAGGAACAAGGGTGGCCAGGGTTTGCGAGTCGAGGGTGGCCGGCCGCTCGTGATGACTGCTCGGTCGCATCATGACGCAGCCCTGACCGCCGCCGCGACCCTGGCGGAGCTCGAGCGAGCCGGCACCACGGAAGTACACATCGATGCCGCCGTTCGCGGCCTTGGCACCGATGCCTGCGGACCCGACACGCTTCCCGAGTTCATCGTCGGCGCCGGCTCGCATCGCTGGACCTGGTACCTGGGCTCCGCCCGCTGAAGGGAGATATCGTCGATCCATGAGCGCTGCAGTGGCCAAGATCGGAGCGGTCGTGATCAATGTCTCGGACTTCGAGCGCGAGAAGGCGTTCTGGTCAGCGATGCTCGGAACCGGTGTTCGAACCGAGTTTCCGGGGTTTTGCTGGTTCGAACCGCAGCACCCCGGGGGTGTGATGCTTGCGCTGCAGGCATCACCGGAACCTGGAGCAACGTCGGGTCGGGTCCACCTCGACACCCAGGTCGACAATGTCGACGAGGCGCGCGCTGCCGTCGAGACGCTGGGTGGAACCTTCGTCGAGGAGCACGAGGCGGCGGGGTTTCGGTGGGCGATCATGGCCGATCCCGAAGGCAACCGT
>Ga0181568_10002298_pt1 | contig 17376 bp, 12 predicted proteins | sample 101ome_20_FD_133758 | JGI IMG/M metagenome (GOLD analysis project Ga0181568, IMG submission 133758) | Coastal salt marsh microbial communities from the Groves Creek Marsh, Skidaway Island, Georgia - 101404AT metaG (megahit assembly) | ecosystem: Environmental > Aquatic > Marine > Intertidal... | reverse complement strand
TTCGCACTGCGCTGGGTGAGGTTGCTTTTGTTACGCGTCTGCGACTCGTCGCACAGCGCGAATCGCAGACCGGTCAGGCGGTTAAATTTCTCTTTGAAGTGCCTACAGGTGAGCGGGTTGAGTCGGTCCTTATTGTCGACGGTGCGCGTCGCACGGTGTGTATATCGTCGCAGGTCGGATGCCCTTTAGACTGCAAGTTTTGCGCGACGGGTCGCATGGGGTTAGTGCGCAACTTAACCCCGGGAGATATCCTTGATCAGCTTATTCAGGTGTCAGCCTATGCGCAGGAGCGAGGCGAGCGGGTGACCAACGTCGTAATGATGGGTATGGGAGAGCCTTTGCTCAACTACGACGCGGTGGTTCGTGCTCTCTATCTCATGCGGCAAAACGAAGGCGTTGGCCTAGGGGGGCGTCGAATTACCGTATCGACGGCAGGCTACGTTCCGGGGATTCGCAAGCTCGCTCAGGAGGAGCTCAACGTCGGGTTGGCGATATCGCTCAATGCGACAACCGACGCCGTTCGGGAAGAGCTCATGCCTATTAACCGTCGCTTCAAGATCGACGACCTTCTTGAAGTCGCGCGTGAGTTTCATCAGCTGCGCGGTTATGGAGTCACCTTCGAATACGTGTTGATGGATGGGGTGACTGATTCGGACGAAGATGCCGTCCGACTTGCTCAGCTAACGGCAGACGTTCCCTGTAAAATTAATCTCATACCCTACAACGAGCTGGGATCGGAGAGCGACTTCAGGCGCCCCTCTCAGGCGCGTCTGAAAGCTTTTTACCGCGCACTAGAAGGGGCCGGTGCCGAATTTACAGTGCGCGAGAGCCGCGGTCGCGACATCGATGCAGCCTGTGGACAGCTCTTCGACAATCAAGAGGCTGCGGTGGCAGCGCACTGAAGCGGGTGCCATGAATTTTCGGGGACATCTCATTTGCGGGGCGCTCGTGGGCGTAGGTATGGCCGAAGGGGCCGTCCATTTTGCCTATGCAGAGCGAGGCGACTACGCGACGTGGGGGGCTCTTTTTGCTACGACGACGTTCTTTTCTCTCTTTCCAGATCTCGATACAGCTTCCGTCCCACAGCGCTGGTTTTTTCGCTGCGTCTTTGCTCTATTACTCTATTTAGGATGGTACGAGGAGTACGATCTGGCGACGCTAGTGGCGATTTTATCGCTCCTGCCGCTCCTGGATCATCACCGCGGATGGACCCATTGGAAGATCAGTCCGCTGGTCGTTTCTGTGTTACTCGGCGCAGCCTACGAATATTGGCGAGCTCGGCACGCGTTTCTCGGTGATTTTTCTTGGGAAAACGTGCACGGACTGATACGGGGGCACGTTATCTATCTATTGGCGTGTATTGTGGGGTGGTATACGCACTTGGTGTTGGACGGGCGATTTCGGATCTTTCCCACGGAAAGGGGACATCATTAGATCCCCAGCGGCTCTTCGTCCGCCTCCTCGTCTTTTGAATCCTTCTTCTTTTCGACGAATCGCTTGATTTTCCCCAAGGCATCTGGTACGAGTTCAGCGAGTTGTCCCCAGCCAATTTCCTTGTCGGTCAGCGTCATGATTTGCACTTTGCCGCTGCTGTCAACGACCAAAAATGCAATGGGCTCCACGCTGGCCCCTCCGCCTGTACCGCTTTGGCCTTTGTCGTCTTGGCCTCCTCCGGCGGCGAATCCAAAAGAAATCTTTGAAACGGGTATGATGGTCAGTTCGCCGGCGTGCACGGGCTCTCCGATAACGGTCTCGGTTTGCACGATGCGATGCAGTTCGCCCATGACGCGTTCAATGAGGTTTTCTACGGCTGGCATAGCATACCGCCTTTTTAAAAGAAGCGAAGTGGTTTTGAGGTGTAGCGAACTTGCACGTAGCGCAGGCCTGCGTGTAGCGCGAAGCCCAAGACCATCAGGAGTAACGCGCCCAGATGGATGCCAATAGAGATCTGTGCCCGTCCGCTGAAGCCTTGTCTACAAAAGTCCGGTATTAATTCTAAGTGTAGTCTTTTAAATGGCAAGGCCATAGCGGCGCGCTGATAGCCGTAGAGCGCGCCGGTCTGCATGGGATCTTCGAGTCCGAAACGTCCCTTAACCTGCAAAATGTAGAGAGAGAATGCCTTGGGGAAGCGGGTGAGCAGTCGCAACAAAGGCGATAGGCCAATGCGGATCCAATCTATCGTTTCCAAGCCGTTTCCGGCTTCCAATGGCTCGGGGGACAAAGGTGAAGAGGGTGGCTGTTCCTGCGACTGCATCTCCGCCTCCGCCTCCGCAATGGATGGCGCGTTATCGACCTTTTTCTTACCTGTTGCTAAGGGCAAACTGGGACGAGTAATCAAACGGTCAAACAGAACGAGATGAATGGACGGTTGGTTTTCTCGCATCTGGAATGCGATGCCTATACATGCTCTGTAAAGCCCCAAGCCTATTTCTGCATGGATAGGCGCATTGGATTCGTGGCGAGCTGCGCGCAGCACCAGCGAAATGGGTAGAAGAAAAAAGAAAGAGAAACCCACTAAGAGAGCGTATAGAAAAAAGTCGAGCACGGCACCTTTGCTATCGAAAATAGGAAGGAGATAAGGGCTTCCTAACAACGTACTGAGCATAGAGGTTAGAAGTCAAGGATTCCTCTCCAAATCGCTTGACAGTCCCCCGCTTTTATGTTAGTCTTGATCGACTCCAAGTTCATGTGCTATTGGCATTTAAGTCCATTCCATCCCCTCTGTATTTTTCAGGTCAGAATGCACAGAAGTTCGCGAAGGATTAATGCGATTCTAACGAGAGTAATACCGGCTTTTTGTGCCGTGCTGTGGTTGGGCTCGCCGGCTGTGGTCGAAGGTCGCTCTACGGCCGTTTTGCGTCTTTCGCATGAGGCGCTCGCTGCTCAGGCCCAGCAGCAAATCAGTCTGTACGTTCAATATTTTGTTGGCGATGGCGAGGCTATCGTGCGCTCTCGTTTAACGTATTCGGCAGCAGAGTTACAGGTAAATAACGCCGGTTCCGGCTTGGGGACAGCGCGAGTTCACCCCACACACATTGAAATCGACTATGCCGAAGAGCCTCTGACGGGCGTTCTGGTTGATACGCTCCACGTGGATGTAAAAGCGCTTGGATCCGCGCGAAGCATCGCACTCGTAGTTGAAATTGAGTCTTCCGTATCAGAAGGCGTAGCACACCGGCACGAAGCCTTGCTGCGCGTTGAACCCGGTCCTCAGGCGACCTGGTCGATAACACCGAAGCAGTTGTTTCGAGGGGAATCGGCCCTCTTGACCCTGCGCGTCGAGCACAAAGACAATCAGGGACGTCCGCTACGGGGAGTGCGGTGGGTATGGCCAGAAGGTATACAGCCGAGCCAGGTCGAAGAAATCGCGTGGAGCGGTACCGTTGCGGCTGGGGATACGCTCGTAGAGACGGTCGAAGTCAACGTCGACGAGCTCACACGCGGTGAGCAGCGGATACGCGCTCTTGCTGCGGTGGGTGAACTGCCTCCCATACCGTTGGAAGAGCTGGGATTGCGCGTTGACCCTTTGCCGATCGCCGAAGTTGTTGCAGACGTTATCGACGTTGGCCAAGAGCAGGTTATAGCCTTTCGTTGGCACAACCACAGTGCGCGTAGCATGGTCGTTGATGCGCTGCGGTTAGAAGTGAATTCTGCATTTTCCGATGTAGCTCTGGCAGACGAAGAAACCCAGGCGCGTTTAGAAATGCAGGATGGACTGCGGTACGTAACGATTGATGTGCCCGAAGAGCTGGAACCCAATGGGTATGTTCAAGTTGACCTGCGCGTTAGGCCACAGCGCCCGGGTCCGTTTACCTGGCGCGCGTTCGCGCGTCCCGGAGAGCGAACCGATTTTATTCCACTGGCCGGAGATCTGTTGGTTATGGTTGCCTGGCCCGCAGGAAAACAGGCGGCGCGCACGCGCGCCATGCCAACGGATTTAGAGTTGGTATCAGAATCGTTTCTGCAGGCACTCGATGAACAGATGGGTTCCCTGCCGATGGATCGCGACGTGCCGATCTATCTGGAGGGCGATGTGAAAAACGATGCAAACTGGATTGTAGAAGACGTATTGGGGGAAGTTGTGCGCGCCCGCGGGCATCGCCTCCTCGTGCGGGCCCCGGAAGGGGGAGAAGAGGCGGCCGTTATCCGATATCGCCTCGTTAGCTCGCGCGTTGTGTACTCTTCGGGAAGCGGTCTACCCTTTTTGCGCAAAAACAAGGTGAGGGAAGCGTATGGTGATTTGGTACTTCGCCTTGTAGATCAGCGTGATCAAGTGGTTCGCTGGGAGCGGCGTATACGCGCCTACAAGAAAGATTCCGTGCCAGGAGCAAGTGCGGATATCCTTGGGGGAGAAGCGGTAAAGCGCGCGACCATTGAAGCCGATAATAAAGTAGTGGAACGAGGCCTTTCCGCTAGTATTCTCGGCGGTTTGGTCTATATATTCTTTATACTCTGATCTCGTGGCTTATAAACCTAAGCGAGGTATTACGTGAAGTTTTTACTGGTCCCCTTGCTGATCATAGGCATGTTTCTCTCCTTTGCCGCAGCCCTGGTGGCCATGCTCTTTTTCACTCAGACCGTCAAGACGCCTCAGGAATTGGTCGACATTGTGCTCGGCAACAAAGATTCGACGGATGTATTTGAAGAATTTCGCCTCAGGGAAGATCGTTTGGCTGAACTGGCGGTGCTGACAGAAGAGTATAGAGAGCGCTACGAGGCGATGACCGCACAGGCCACGGCGGATGCCGAGAGCTTGGCCAAGGCGGGAATCGACTTGGAAGAAAGAGAACAAGATCTTGAGAAAAAACGAGCGGAACTAGGCGGACAGGCTGATTCGGCCTCTCAAAGAGATGGCGTGGAACGGCTCAAGCAGTTGGCTAAGTTTTACGACAAAATTAAGGCGCAGCGCGCGGCTGAAATCCTACAAAAAGACGGTCAGCTCAGCGATACGACCGTCGCTAACCTGATGATGATGCTACAGCCCCAGCAGATGGCCAAAATTATGGGCAGCATGGACGCTGAATTTGCGGCGCGCATCACGAAGGTTATGAAAGAGTTGCCCGGCAACTAGAAGGAGAGTCGTTATGACGTGGGTATACATAGCGATTGCAGCGGGCTCAGCCGGCTTTCTCGTCTGGATTATAATCGATTACCTGAATGTGTCATCGGGCTTAAAGCCGAAAGCTGAACTTGCGCGGCAGGAGATTCGCGAATGTGAAATGCGCATAGAGAGCGAACAGGCTGCGACGAATACGACCAAGCAAGAAGTCGAGACCCTGCAAAAAGAAATCTCTGATTTGGAGAAAGAGCTTGGGGAAATGCAAAAGAAAGTCGAGCAGGTTCGCGCGCGCGAGCGACGACGCAAGCCAACTAAGTTCAAGTTAGAAGACTAAAAGCGCTGCACGCGCGATGGGGATGGCGTTTGGCTGCCTCCGTGTAGCGGACAGGCTCTGGGAAGCGCCTCATTTTTAATGAAAATATCCTCGCCCTGATTGGGGCAGAAACGCGTTGCAAGTTTGTGCGAGTCTGTGCAGACGGCCAGTCGTTCAATCAGCCCTTCTGGATACTCAAATTCTTCTCCGGTCATACTCTTGTAGGGTTCGACCTGATCGTATACTTCCTTCATAAACTGTGCCCACATGGGCAGAGCCGCTGCCGAGCCGGACTGACGCGGCCATAGGCGCAGACTCGGATTGTCTATACCGACCCAGACTCCCGCTACTAGATGCGGCGTAAAGCCGATAAACCAAGCATCCGTATAGTCGTTTGTCGTGCCCGTTTTTCCGGCTGCATCTGGTCGAAAGCGATGGCGCGTTCGTATAGCGCGCCCCGTCCCACCGACTTCGTCGATGACAGAGCGCATTATGTCCGTCATTACGACGGCTACAGCTGGGCGAAGCACCTCTCTCTTACTGCCGCTTTCCCTGCTGAAGATCGCGTTTCCATCCTTGTCCTCTATGCGCTCGATGGAAAATGGCTGCACGTGGATGCCTCTGTTGGGAAAGACGGAATAGGCCGAGACCAAATCCAGAAGGTGCACCTCACTCGTACCTATGCCAATAGAGGGTATTGCGCGAACGGGGGTGGATATGCCCATATTGCGCGCATAGCGACGGATCAGCGGCGGTCCAATCTCATCCGCTAATTTAAGGGCTATCAAGTTTCGCGACTGTTTGAAAGCGTCTCTTAGCGTCATGGGCCCTTTAAATTTCTTGTCGTAGTTTTCTGGGTCCCAAAACTCGCCCGTTGTCTCGTTGTGTAGCGTAATGGCGTTGTCATCGAGGACATCTACCGTAAACCGGTTGTTGTCGATGGCCGCCGTGTATACGAAGGGCTTAAAGGATGAACCGGGTTGGCGTTTGGCCTGCGTTGCCCGGTTAAATTTGCTCTCGTTGAAATCGCGTCCTCCAACCATGGCTAGAATGCGCCCCGTATGGGGATCTAGGGCGACAAACGCGGCTTGAACCTTAGCCGAATCGGGTAGCCCTTCGGACGAATCCTGGCGAGCCAAGTAGGCGTTGACGTTTTGCTCAACGCGCTGAGTCTCGCTGGCGTAGAACTTTTCTGCAATTCGCTGAAGGCGAGAGTCCAGTGTCGTACGCACCGTAAAGCCTTCTCTGTAAATCGAGGTGCCAAGGTCGCGCTGCATTTGTTGGCGCACGTGTTCCACAAAGTAGGGCGCTAAGTCGTACGTCTCTTCGCGCGTGCGCAGGCGAGTTACTATGGGCTGTTTTCGCAGGACATCATAGCTTTGTCGCGAGAGCTTTTCGTTGCTAACCATGCTGAAGAGCACTTGGTTGCGACGTTTCAATGCGCGTTCAGGACGGCGTATTGGGCTGTAGCCATTGGGCGCTTTTAACAAGCCTGCTAGCAGGGCGCTTTCGGACACGTTAAGCTGGGTTACGTCTTTGTCAAAATAGTACCGAGCAGCCGCTTTTAACCCGTGCGCACCGTGACCAAAATAGACCTTGTTGAGATACATGGTTAGTATCTCCTGTTTGGTGTAAAGGCGCTCGATATAGACGGCGGTTATTTGCTCGCGGATTTTACGCGAGTAGGTCGCAATTACGGCTTCTAAAGTGGCGCTGCTGCGCTGGTTGCCGACTTCTTCTACAAATACGTTACGCGCCAACTGTTGGGTGATCGTGCTGGCGCCCTGTGCTGTCAAGCTTACGATGCGAATATTGGCAATGATAGCGCCGAAGATTCGGCGTATGTCGATGCCCCAGTGGGAGAAAAAACGCTGATCCTCAATGGAAATGAGGGCATCCTGCATGGATTGCGGAATTTCTTCATAGGTAAGGATTTCTCGGTTTTCTTCTAAGAAATCCTTTAGGTGTTGACCGTCTTTCGAATAGACTTTAGTTATGCGTTTAGGTTGGAAAGTCCACGCGGCAATATCGGGTAGATTGTCGTTAAAGGATAGATATAAACCGACTAGAGACAGGGCGTAGACAGAAAAAAATGCTACTATATATAGAGCGATGCGTTTTGCCATGATTCCCACTGAAGTTGTTTGGAAAATATCCCATCGCATTCTATAAAAGTCAAGAAAGTGAGCGCATATGGAAGATTGGGCATTGGCTTTGGGTATTGTTCTGTGTGCTATACTATGGGTGCATATATTCGTTGATTATCGCCGCAAGTTGACCCGCGTTATTCCCGGTGTAGAGGAGGTAGAGCGACGTAAAAGAGAGTGTAACGAGAAGATTTCAAACGTTGAAGCAAGCCGAGTTGAGACGGTCAATCAGCTTGAGGAGATGCGGCAAGAAATAGAAAAGATGGAAGAGCAACGAGTTGAGTTGCAATGCAAGCTCAACGAACGGGACATGGTCACTATTCCCGCGGGCACGCTGCGGATGGGCAGTAACTCGCCTGATAAAGAAGACGAGAACCCGGAACACAGAGTGCACATAAAGTCGTTTCTGATGGATCGGTATGAGGTGACAAACCTACAGTACAAAGACTTCGTGGACGTCACGGGGCACCGTAAGCCCATCCATTGGCAAAACGGAACCTTTCCCGTGGGACAGGCCGATCATCCAACGGTCAACGTGTCGTGGGAGGATGCTTACGCCTATGCCGAGTGGGTCGGTAAGCGGCTGCCCACTGAAGCCGAATGGGAATGGGCGGCTAGGGGGACTGAGTATCGCGAGTATGCTTGGGGAAAGCAATGTTCGGCAGAATATGCGGCAGAATATGCCAACTTCGCCAACTCGGTAGGTAAGACCACAGCAGTCAATAAATTTCCTTTGGGAGTAAGCGCTTTTGGGATTTGGGATATGTGTGGGAACGTGGGGGAATGGGTGGGCGATTGGTATGAAGTTAAATACTATGCTCGGAGCCCAGAGGCCAACCCCCCAGGCCCTCTTGATGGAACGGCAAGGGTCTATCGCGGCGGTGGCTATCATACCAACCGCATAGACATTCGCGCGGCCGCACGGCACTCGGCCTCTCCAAATGCCTATCACGGTTATATAGGGTTTCGCTGCGCCAGGGACATCGAGACCTAGCGCAGCGAAACGAAAATCCTTTATCTATAGTACCCCTTGACGCGGCGCGTGTTGTAGGCCTCGACGTATTCGGAGTGAGCCTCGCTTTGCGGATAGCGTTCTCCTGGTGGGTAGGGATAGGATGACATACCGTGAAAGGGAAGGGGTTCGACCGTCTGCGAGTAGGCCGAGTGAAAATCCATATCCTTGCCGAATCCATTTGCGTAGAGCATGTAGCTACGCTTCATACCCGGGGCCGGTGGAGATAGGTCGTTTGCAGAAAATTCGAAACTCAACTCGTCCCCGTGGAACATGATAGCGAAACGATCGTCTGTTGCTTGGACGAGCTCTGTAACGGGGCCCAAGCGGGTGTAGGAACCGGCGTGTGTGCCCCAAGGTGCTTCGGTGTGAAGCTTATCGTAGTGATAGCGGAAGGCGAAGGTTCCGTTTATCGATGTGTGGGCTGGATAACCTCGCCAGCGTAGGTCGGCAGCAGTGGGACGGAGGCGCTGGACCTGCAGCGGGACTTGGCGGGACGAACCCACGAGAAATTGATCCCAGTATATAGCTGCGTTGGTCGTTATGCGGATGCGATAATCTTCTGCCTCAAAGGCGTCCTTCAGGTCAAATAGCATATGCTTGGGTAAGCCTGCCGGTCGGCCCATATCGGCACTCAGGAGACGCCACCCTCCGCGGCCGTCGGCCGCTTCGATGCGGGGAGGGGACAGAGTTAGTCCGCGCTGTGAAGCGGCCCAGTTAGAGCTGGAGTGAGCGTAGTCAACCCAGCCATATGCGAGTAAAACGGGATGCTCAGTAGTGTTTAAATCGCCCAAGTCCAGCGTGATGCTATACTCTTCGGCATATCCGTGAATATCGGTTAGGCCGAAGTCATCATACCAGACGTCGTCGATTTTCGTTAATTGGTCCAATATTGTCCGTCCCTGACCGTCTCTGGCATCGCGAGGAGGACGCAGGTCGGAAAGGGGATAGAGTGCAAAATCTGGATAGGGCGGAGCGGCTAGCAGTCGCTCATTGGGATATACAGTGACGTCGGCGGGATGGTCTACGGCAACCAGTTCGAGGCCGTCCATATAAATGATTTCCTCGAGCTGGTTTGTCAACTTAAGCGTATAGCGACCGTCCTGGGCGGCTAGCGCATCGAGCGGTACGTATTCGTCGCTGTCTGGGTAGTAGTACTGGCCTGGAGCGATAAAGTAGCCAATTATTCCACCCCCTAATATGTCCGTGACAAAGCGGTATTGCTCTCCATCCCACGCGTAGAGTATTGGACACGAGGTGCCTTTGCGATCCAGCTCTTTTAGAGAGAGACGCTGGCTCGCGCCGGTGGCTAACTCGGTTTGCCGTACTCCACCTGGCCACAGGATGCGAACAAACTCTAAAGAATCATTCTCGGCAAGACCGAATAGCAGCTCTTCTTCGACGTTGCCGTTGCCGCGAACTTCGCGTTTCTGAAGGCGGTTTTCAGTCTTAATTTCCACCTTTGTTCCAATCCCAGGTCGGTTGCTATTGAGCCCCTGTAAAGCGATGCGAACCCAGCGCCCGCCCTCTGTCTGGTTGTAGACCAACTTGCCAGCGCTCCACAGGTCCGTTCGGCCGTCTCGGTCAAAGTCTGCAACTACGGCTGGATAGGCAGTAGTGCCCTCTAAGACACGCTCTCCTTGCTGCAATTCGCCTTCGTACCAGGCGAGCAAAACGGCGCCATCCGAGCCCAAAGCCCACAGGTCGAGGTCTCCATCGTTGTCAACGTCGGCGCTGAGTAGCTGCTCTATCTCAGGTAGGACAACGGTCTGCTGCTGAGTAAAGCGCATGCCGGCTCCGTTGTGCCAGAGTTCAATGCCTGTAGCGTTGGCCAGGATCAAATCCATATAACCGTCCTGGTCAACGTCTTCAGCCGCCAGGGTCTTGGCTGTCATTTGGGGCAGTCCTAGCGCAGGAGCCACGTCGCTGAACGTGCCGTCGCGGTTGTTGCTATACAGGTGCACGCCCTCGTCTGAAAGAGCGAAGAAATCCACGTCTCTATCGTCGTCGAAGTCGCTGAATACCACGCGTCGTATGGGGGGAGCGGTGGCCATTGTCGAGCTTTCAGAGACGTCTGTGAAGCCCGCCTGTCCGTCGTTGGCCAATAGATAGTGCTGATCTCGATCCATAAGCAGAAGGTCGAGGTCGCCATCATGGTCTACGTCTGAGGCCGCTGCTCGCTGCGACGGGGGCAGTTGGGCCATCGGTGCCCAGTTTTCTCCATCGAGGCGCATGATGGTCGTGGTGGAACCGCTCAACACGAGCTCTTGCTGCCTGTCGTTATCTAGGTCGACGGCGAGGGCAAAGCGGATTTGCTCCGGCATATTGGCCACAGTCACCGATGTCTGTCCGCGAAGGTATTGAGCGATCGGTTCCCCGCTCAATACGCTGACCTCTCCGTTTTCGCCGTCGCTGATCAGAGTGGCGAAGAGAGGGGGAGTGCTAACGTCCTCTGCGCCGCTAAAGGCGAAGGGCCCGCTGCGATCATCCGCACTCGTATTGGCGCCGCTCGCATCGCTTAAGACTTCGGCATAGCGTCCTTGCCCCTGATAGGACGAGCTGACCCCCTGATGTCCTGCTTGGCTCAGCCCGTTAAACGTTTCCAACGCCGATCGCCAGTCGTCTGTGTTTCCGAGTCTGCGGTGCGCATTGGCCAGGCCGTAATAGGCGGAGATATTGTATGGGTCCAGGCGAATGGCCTCTTTGAAATCGGCAATGGCCTCTTCATTCTGTCCAATCTTCGCGCGCACCTGTCCTAAATAGTAGCGCACGTGAGGATCGTCCGGGTCTGCCTGTGCCACGGTGTTCAGAGAAGCGAGTGCCTTCTCATGCTCTTTTCCCTGCGCATTAAAAATAAGTCCGAGCGTATAGTGGGCTTGGAGCAGGGCGTCGTCGTGTCCTATCGAAGTCTGCAGGGATGTTGCTGCACTGTCGTACTTACCCAAGCTGTAGAGAGAAATTCCAAGATTAGCATGGGCGACGGCATACGAGGGAAAGAGGGCAATGGCTTTCTCAAATTCGTTGCGACCACGCGTGTAGTTGTGCTGGTCCATGTAGACGACGCCCTGATTGTTGTGCCAACGCGCTCTAGAGGGGATCTTTGTTTCCGATACTGCGGTCTCGTTTTCCGTCGAAGTGCAGGAGGCACTGAGTATGGCAAATAGGGCACAAAAAATGGCGGTGGTTGTCTTGACGAGTCTTTTGGGCATGCTTATATTTCACTCCCTGTAATTTTGATCTTGAAAGCGAGAGTAGCTCAGTTGGTAGAGCCCCACGTTGCCAACGTGGTTGTCGCGAGTTCGAGTCTCGTCTCTCGCTCCATTACTTAACGCGCCGTCGGAATACTTTCCGACGGCGCGTTTCCTTTTGAATATACCTCAAATGTGCCGTGCGAAAAGGCCTATCTCTCTCGGGAAAGGCCTTTTATTTTGCCTGCACTCGAGCGGCCCTATTCTCGCGTAGCTGAAGCAGCGCGGGAAGTAAGGTGACCGAAGTTATAAAGCAGCAGCCCAGACCAACTAGAGAAAGCACGCCGATGGAGGTTAGGGCGGGGTGATGTGCTGGCACAAGGCCAGAAAAGCCGACCATAGTTGTCAACGATGTCGCTAGGAGAGCTATGCCCGTTGTACGGAGCACGAGGCGAAGCGATCCCTTGCCGGCTTCTCGATAGCGATGAAAAACGTGCACGCCGTTGTCTATACCCATGCCTATGATTGTCGGGAACGCCACCATATTGTACAGGTTGAGCTTTATATCGAATGCGTACATGAATCCCATAACCCAAACGAGGGCGGTTAAGAGAGGAGTTAAGATGAGAAAAACATCTACAAAAGAGCGCAGATCAATCAGAAGAACGAGGGTGACAACGGTCAGCGTTAGCACGACGGCGAGCGTGCTGTCATCCAGCATAACCCGCAGCATCTCAGCTATGATAACGTGGGAACTCGATGCGTAGTAGGTCTTTTCCGACGGGGTTTCAAAGGTGCGGATTTCATCGGCAAAGCGAAGGGCGTTGCGGCCGTCTTTAAGCTGCACTGATGCGTTAATCGCGACAAAGCTGAGAATTTCACCGCCCTTGCTCTTAAACTCATTTGTCAGGTCTTCGGGAAGATCGTACAGCGTGAGTTTTTCAACCTCAACATAGGGACGCAGTGAATCGACCTGCGCGCGCTGCTCGCTGTTAAAAAGCCCCGCGTTGTCGTCTAAGAGAGAGCGGATGTCAGCGATGATCTCTAGTTTTTGGTCCTGCTGTTGGGGGAGCACGGAGTACACGCTCTTGACCGACTTTATAGTGGAAGAATCTCCGTTGGCAGCGCGGATCGATTGAACGGTCGAAACCACTTCCATGGCATCTTCGTAGCTTTCGGTCAATACGATGGCCGGCGAGCGCACTTCCTTTATGGACTCGGGCAAGCTGCCCCTATCTTCATTGGCCTTTGGCGCGGGTTTTAGCTTGCTAAAATCGTACTCAAACTCGATGTGGTTCGTGTGGTAGAGCGAATAGAATGTGGCGAACAGGCCGAATGCAAGCGTGACGAGCGGAGCGGGATATGTGCCACGACGCAGGAGATGCACCGGAGCGTCTTGGCGCGCGAGTCGCACGATATCAAGGCGTTCGCCCAATACGATAAAAGCGGGGCAAATAACAATCATTGCAATCAGCGAAAAAAGGATCCCTGTGCCAACGATAAAGCCAAACTCAGAAAACCCCTTAAAATCCGTTATCAGCAGAGAATAGAATGCAATCGCCGTTGTCACAGCCGTTGTCGTAAGGGCACTGCCGGTGTGGACCACGGTCTCTGTTAGCGCATGCTCTACGTCTGTGCCGCGCCTTCTCGCCTCGCGATAGCGCGCGAAGATGTGTATTCCAAAGTCGATCCCAAGCCCGAAGAGAATGGCAAAGAGACCCACGGTTATCATGTTGAGACTGCCGATAAACAGGTAGGTCATGCCGAAGGTCCAAGCCAGGCTCATTAAGAGTGGCAGGGCTATGATGAGCGATGCGAGGACCTGCCGAAAGTAGATGGAGATGAGCAGTAGAACGCCGATGATGCTGTAGGCCGCAGTCGATTTAAGATCCTGCATGATGATCTTTATCTGGCTGGCGCTGTTTTTAAAACTGCCCTTGTAGGCATACTCTATGCTTGGGTGGAAACGCTTGGGATTGATGGACGTTATAATCTGATCCAAGCTTTCCATAAGTGCCTGCGAAAACTTGACATCGGTGATTACCCCGGCCGGGTAGAGCCGCAGTATGACCCCGTTTTCTTCTTTGGTCATAATATATGAATCGTAGCGGGCGGCCCGTTCGGACTTGGCGTCGACCTTGCTCTTGTATTTGTCTTCGATATCAGAAAAGTCCAAGGGGGAATCTTCTTCGTCGTCTAGCGCAAAATAGAGTGGGGACTGCTTTAGCTTCTCTAGTTCGATATGGTCGTCAAGTCTGCTGTGTATCTGTTGGAGATCCTCCAAATCCATATAGAGCAATCGATTTTCTCTTAGCAGCTCTTTTTTACTATCGTGGGTGCTGAGTGAGCTGATAAGGGGATTGTCCCTTAAAGAATCAGAGAGTACCTCCATAAACTCGACGGCTCGGTCGAGGTCATCGCTGGTGATGACAACCATCAGAGGTCCTATACCACCAACGCGCGCTTTGATTCGGTTGAGCTCGTGCACGCTGACGTAGTCATCGGGCAATAAGTCGGCAAAATCCGTCTTGATATTTTCAGCTAGCTTTGCAGCGAAATAGCCCGAAAAAATAGACACCAATAGGCCAAATACAATAATGCCAACGTGGTGATGGTATATGTGGTGAACTAACCGCTGATAGTTGATGCGCATAGCCTAGATTATTGTCTACTTTCCAACAGGCGGGCTAGCTGTTTGTCGAGTTGTCCGATGAGCTGTTCGTATGATTTCTTCTTTATGTAGCGCTCGTAGCGTCGCCGGTTGCCTTCGGCGGTGCTGGTCCCATCTATCGTCAAATCGTAAATGCGCCACTGGTTTTCTCGCCTGTGTAAATCGTAGGAAATGGTCACGGTTTCCCGTTCCAAGGGAATGGATGCTGTGACAGTGGCCTTATCTCCTTCAATTTCTTCACCCACATAGCGTATATTTCCCTCTCGGTAGTAGCGCAGAAAGCTGTCAAAATTCTGCTCTCGTATGATGCCGCTGAAGGTGTTGACGAAGTGCGTCTGCTGCTCTGGAGTGCGCTCTTGCCAGTAGACGCCCAGCGCGAGTTTGCTGAGTTCGCCAAAATCAAATGCGGCATTTATGCGCTCCTTGAGCGAGTCTTGGAGCGCCGGCGTGAGGGAGTCAGTCGGGGTGTCTTTTAACAATGCATTAACCTGTTCGTCGTGCATCTGCAAAAAGGCGATGGGCGTTTTCTTTGCCGGTTCTTCCCGTTCTTGTGCCCATAAGGGCAGGGAAAGCAAGAGTGAAAAAGCCAAAGGGTAGAGTCGGTGGTTTCTCATAGTATTACCTCGCTGAGAGCGCTGTTGCGGTGGCGCTGCCCTCGCGGTCGTGCCGCGTCATAGGGGGCAGTGTTGCACAATCGTCAACTATCTGACGCTTTGTTAGTGCATCTCGTTTCCACACGCGTAAATTGGCGTAGTAGGCCTCGGCATACGAGCGAGTTGAATTGGCGTCGGTGAGCAAGCCCAACCCAATCGTGCGATCTGCTGGAGGCCCACCCAATTTGAGTTTGTGGTCTCTCTCTAAGTCGACCTGTTCAAAGGTCCATTTGCCGCGGTTGGCATCGCCGCTCTCCATTACAAAAAACCAAGGCCTAAAAATTTTGTCGCGTCGTCCAATCGTGCCCTCGGGCAGGGTTGAACTCCAGACGTATTTAAGCTGTTTAGGTACATGCAGCCAGTTTTGTGAAAAAATGACGTAAAGCCCAGCTGCACTATCGTTGGCATGGTTTAGAAACTCATTCCCGCCGGGGGGGAGCACGTCGGCGCGCCAACACCACGTCATGATGGGGTACTCCCGGGGATTCCAATGGACGAATTTACCCAGTATGACCGAGTAGCCCGAATCGACTGCCGCCATGTAGGCGTATTCACCTGAGCGCTCCACGCGATACAGCAGGGGTTTGTCCTTGTCCTTATCGCGCCAAGCTCCCCAATCTGTTGGCGTCTGGCCGGCCGGCGTGGAGGAGAAATCGTCCAGCACCATATAGGGGGTTTCAGCTAGGCGACTTATTAGGGCGGGAAGAGAATAATTCCCGTCCAGTATATCCCTACTCAAGTCGCGGTAATAATCTCCCAAGTTTCGACCTTCAACAGTGATGCCTGTAATGCGCCAGCGGTCCTCTGTCGGGTCGAAATTGAGCGTTAGGGTTTGCTCACCCCCTTCACTAAGTGCGGCAACTGTGGCGCTGCTCGATTCGCTCTCGCTCTTCATGGCACGCAGGGAGAGGCCGCGCAGAGAGGGCTCGTTGAGATGGCGTGCTAAATCGCGCACGAGTCGACTGCGCATAGTTTGCACGAGGCGTTTTTCGTGGGTCTCGACCAATGCGTCAAACGCATCCTCTGAGAGGATATTCTCGTATGATTCTAGGCTCTGTTCGACATAGTTTCCAAAGGCCTGATCCGAAAGCGCGCGCACGTCGACCCAGTTTGCCACAAGCGCATCAGCGATCTCTAGCCCGGAACGTTTGGGCTGCTGCATTTGATCGTGTAGCTGTCCCAATGCGTCGGTGAAGCGCTGGGGCTGCGCCTCACACTGCATTACTGCCAGAACACCGATCGCGATCGTGTACTTGAGTCTGCTAATCATTGCGCAAAGAACTCGGATCTTCACTGCTCAACTGCAGTCCACCGCAGGTCATTTCTAACGTGGCTACGCTGACATTAAAGTCGTAAATAGACTGAAAATACTGCTGTTCAATAAGTGCCCAACTCTCAAAAGCCGATATGAGCTCTTTTAGCTGGTCAGGGTCAAATTCATATTCGTCCCTTGCTTCTTTTAGCCATTGGCGGGCCAGGCTACGGCTTTGACGAGCTGCCTGCAGGTCGCTCTCTGCCCGGCGATACTGGGCATGGGCACGCTGCACGTCGAGCTCGGCGGCTCGCCGCGCTTGCTCTTTCATGGAAGAGAGCTGGCGATATTCAGCTTCAGCTTTGGCCACATCGGCCGCTAGTAAGTGGAACTCCAGCGACTGGCGAACGCCAATAAAAGCTGCGCCGCTAAACAGATTGAACTCGTCTTTGACAAAGGGATTGCGCTGGTCTGTTCGTCCCGGAGCAATGGCGAAACGCACGCCCCCTCCAATGAATACCTGCGGTTTATACGCTTCTTTTGCGGCTATATGCAAGGCCTTCTTAGCCGCGATGCCCGCCTGCAGCTTGCGCCAGTCGGGCCGCTGTGTAAGCGCGCGCATGAGGAGAGAGTCCAGATTTATCGCACGCGTTTGAACGGGGGCCAGCCAGCGGGCGCGGAGTTGAAGGGACTCGGTCTCATTCAATCCGGCTTGCCAGGCCAATGCGCGCTGAGCTAGGTCGAGCTGAGATGTTGCTTCTCGCTCCTGCTTACCCAGCTCGATCAGGGCCAGTTCAAACTTGTACAAATTGGACATGGGGAGCGCCGCGGATTCTTCTATCTCACCGCGCTGCTCTTCTAGTTCCTCCTGCAGGCGCTGAACTAGCTCGAGAAGATCTTGGGCCAATAGCACGCCGTGATAGAGCTTTTTAACTTCGAATTCGGCCTGGTTTTGGGCTCCGCGAAGATCAGCTTCTTCCACGCCTACGCCGTTTTCAGCCGCTGATTTAATCTGTCTGCCGCGGCTTATAGGATAAATGGGTTGAATGAATTCCAGTTCGGTTCGGCCAAAGGGTCCCAG
>Ga0181568_10002295_pt1 | contig 17381 bp, 14 predicted proteins | sample 101ome_20_FD_133758 | JGI IMG/M metagenome (GOLD analysis project Ga0181568, IMG submission 133758) | Coastal salt marsh microbial communities from the Groves Creek Marsh, Skidaway Island, Georgia - 101404AT metaG (megahit assembly) | ecosystem: Environmental > Aquatic > Marine > Intertidal... | reverse complement strand
TTCCTGTTCCTGGTGGTCCAAGAATCACTTGCGTATGGGCTGGAAGTGTCATAACCCTGTCCTGAACGTTAAGTTAATACGTTCTCCTACGCCACGTAATGTAGGAACAGAATGAGTAGCAGACATCTGAGAAGCTCCGTCAAAAATAATAACGTCACCGTGACTTAACAAATAATTATTTAGTTTAATAACTTTAGCATCTTCAATATTTATCTCACTGGTATTGCTTTTAGTTTTTATGCGGCGATCGAATTGCTTCCATTGAAAGATCCTAGGTTCACCAAACGAGATAGAAACTACAAGGTCTTTTTGAGTGGGCACAGTATCAGAGTGATGTGGAATACCTATACGACCATTTTTATACATACCACATAAACAAAACGTAAACTCTACATCTTGTCCTGTAATGTTTTTAGTATATTCTTCCGCCCCTTGTTTTATCCATTCCATGTTTTTTGTCCACGGATCGGGTTCGTATAACTTGCCTGCGTATTCGAAAGACTTCGTTCCGAACGCTCTAGTTGGTCTACCCTCTACAACCTTACCATTAAAAACTCTTTGAGAAGGTGCGTCCCATTTTTCTATATATGGAACGTATTCCTTCATGGCGTCTTTGTTATAGTGGATCATATCGGATTCTCATTAAACTCAGGTAAGTCGTGAGACTCGGTCTGAGTTTCGAATTCATGAATACACCACACGTTTACACCTCGACCTTTTATATTGAAGAAGTGAGGACTGCCTTCCATTTGTTTTAACTTAGCAGTAAGTTTATTTCTAGGATATTCTTTAAAGTTATTCCTATGTAGATACTCCATTAAGTCAGCTAATCTGAAATAAGTTTTACCCATATCTGTCCACGGTTTATGAAGCAGTAGCTCATCTTTTTCACGTGCAGGTCTTTCGGTACAAAACGTTTCTAGTAGCTCTAAGAAATGCCCTTCGGTAGAAGATTCTTTAGGCACCTCAACAACGGTTAGACTATCTAACAACTGCTGTATTATCTGTCTCCAAACGTTATCTTTTACCTTCGGTGGTATCTTATTTAAGGCGTCCATACATTTACGTTGGAACCTGTTTTGATTTAATAAATCATCTGTTTCTAGTTCTAATCGTCCTCCTTCAACGTCTAAGAACCAGATAGGTGGATCACTATCTTGTTTAGTTAAGTTACTAAATAATGGCGTACCGCCGTTAGCCCCTATACCGTGTTTCCTCGTTCTACATAAAGGACTATTACAATGGCTCGCTATCGGCTGATCGTTACACCTGTAGAAATAATCTTTCCTTTTTAGTTGTTTTGTTATAGTTAAGACTTCTTGAGCACCTAGTGGCGGTTGCATATACTCTAGGTTTACTTTTTCTAACCTAGTTTCCCACTCATCAGGGTACTTCTTACGTAAGAATACACCTACGTTAAACAAACCAGAATTACGAGTTCCTTTCGGAAAGCCTTGTACAACTAAATGTTGTATACATGGAGGTGATTGATCTAACCACTCGATTTTATCAACTAGCGGACTTGCCTCTAGCTTCTCTAGTTCGTCTACGGTTAAGGTAATTTCCTTAACTCTTTCTATAAATTCTTCAGGACTTAATGCCTGACCTTCTTTTCCATACCCATATCTAGTAGAGCTTTCTCCACCGAAATACGGCATATTTAATGTGCTACCCCTGTCTCCCCTGTCCAATAACAACTGTGTTTGTTTAGGAAATATCTCAGCCTGACCATATCCGATGGACGCGGCTAACTGCCTAAGTTTTCTTTGTAATAGTGACGCGGGTACTGGCTCTTCAATGAACAAGTATATGTGCGCTCCACCGCTCTTACTACGACATAGGACTAAAGGTAAATCGTGTTTAGCTAACTTCTTAGATAGCCCTTTGAGATCCAACTGATATTCATCAACATCAATCGCACCCCAAACACAAGCATTGTTCTCGTCAATCGGAACGAGCCCAATGCTTTGTTCACCTGACAGGTGGTTATTCCATAACTCAAGAATATCTTTTTCAGATAACTCTTTAGATATAGTAACGTTTCGACCACCTGCTTTCCCATCTTCCCGTGATTCATTCGTAGCGGTAAAGGTTCCATATGCTTGTCGCAATCCAGCGTAACGTGTAGCAAATTCCTCTGCTAACGACATATGTTCTCTCCTTTATTTTAGAATGGAGCATCTTCCTCAGAGTCAGTAGGTATATCTACTACTGAAGCTCCGTCTCGTTGCTGCTCTTCTTTTACTTCTACATCACCCGCTCTCGCAGCATCCATAAACTCTTTAGCGAGTCGTGCTGTTTCTACGTCGGTTGGACCTTCTTGGTTTACAGTAAAACCGTTCCACGAACCCTTATCGTTAGATTGAGATAAAGTTCCCAAGTTATATTGATAAGCGAACATCGGTGCGGACACTGACTGACCTTTGCTAGTTTTTACTCTAGCCATTCTTAACATAGTTAGCCACTTCCTAGAAGCTCCTAACTGTGTCGAGGTAAATGCTACAACTGCTTGTTGTGGAGAAGGCTCTAAAACTAACACAAAAAACTGTGCAGTCTCTACAATCTCATTACCGTTATCGAGAAAAAGTCTACGTGACTCTGGATCTTTTTTACAAGACTTAAGTATAGAAGCTCCGTGGTCAGCGTTAACTAAACCACCACCCTTCTCACGTGGAACCCACTCGATATATTTTTTAACATAGGCACACGGCACAACCGTAATACCTTTTTCACCATCATAAACTTCATTAGTTACTGTGTTGACAAGCATACCCGCTTGTGCATCAGGGTTGTAACGTCCATCTTGTTTATTAAGTTGTGGGGACATTTGTTGAAGTACTCTAATAAATGGGATCGCAAAATCCTCAGTCGTAGTTTCTTCAAGTCCAGTGCCACCTGATAATAGATCATCGTCAAAAGTAGCGATTGCTGTTTGTTTCGCCTCAGCTAGGCTTGTTTTATCTTCTGCCATAATATTAATCCTTCTTAATAATAGCTTTGGAACCTATATAGATTCCAAATGGTTCTGTAGGTATGTCCTTCCCAGATGTTAACTGCTCTTTTACAAAAGCCTTTAACGTACTAGGATGAACGCTCTGACGTACTTCAGGCGCAAGTCCACGAGATTTTAGAGCAAGTACTGTTTCTTCAGCTACTCTTTCCTCGTCTCTACCGAACTTAAGCGAAACTTCATTTTTAATTAAGCCCGCATGTCCGTTTTGGATTAGCCATTGATACGCTGTGTCTTGATTAGCTTTAGATATATGAGCGTTATAAAACTCAGATATAGTGATCTTTTCACCTGTACTAAGTACTATTTCCGTCAGCCCTGCAGTTTGCATAGCCTCTGGTAACTCTTGTTCTGAAGTTAATCTAAACTCTTCTTTTTTAGCTTTAACAGCTTCTTCTAAACTCGCTAGTTCTTGAGCTAGTTGAACCTGTTTATTAGCTAAAGCAGAAACTAATGAAAGTTCACCTTCGTTGATCTCATTAAACGATTCTACATTTTCTTCGCCAATGAGTTCTTCAAAAGTTGGGTTTTCTTTATTCATAATTCTCCTTTCTGATGTAGGTCGATATGGACGGGGTAATATACTCCTTCCTGTCTATCCCATTTAAGGATACTATAACGACCTCGATTAAAAAATGCAGCGATGGAGCACGCAACCCCAATAGCTGCTGGATCTCCAATTAATAATAAGTAGTCTTCATCTTTAAAGTCCTGAAGTATTCTTTTCATTCGTCTAACCGATGGACCTGCACTTAGCATTATATTGGTTTTGGGAGGCAACAAAACTTCAAAATCACCATACTGTCTAGCAGAGGCGATATTGCGTCCTGTTACTTCTTGAACAACATATACTGTCATTTTTCTCCTTTCTAATTTCTAGAGCTATAAAGATACTCCTCTAAAACGGCAAAGTAAAGGGATATTAGATATAGTTATCTGGGAAAATAAAAAATTTATAAAAAATAATTTACGAAAAGTACTAATATTTCTAATAATCTAATAGATTTTTAAAGAAACGTTGGAATCTAGAGGGGTACAGTCTATTAGTTTTCAAAGAAAATCTATTAGAAACAGTGAATTCTATTAGAAATATGAGAGGGCACGAGGAAATAATTCTGTTTGGACTATATTTTATTTAATTTATATATAATATATCGGATTAGAAATTAGAAAGTTTGTTATGAAATATAAGTTTAAAACGGAGCCGTACGAGCATCAGCTTGAGGCGTTGAAAAGATCATGGGATAAGAAAGAATATGCTTATTTTATGGAAATGGGAACAGGTAAATCTAAAGTACTTGTTGATAATATCTCAGTGCTTTACGACAGAGGAGCTATCAACGCGGCTGTAATAATTGCACCGAAAGGCGTATATAAGAACTGGTCGGAACGTGAGATACCAACCCATATGCCCGAACATATAATAAGGCGTATCGGTGTATGGAACCCTGCACCAAATAAAAAAGAAAAATTACAGCTTACAAAGTTATTCGAAGTTACAGACGATTTAAAGATATTAGTTATTAACGTAGAAGCCTTTAGTACTAAGAAGGGTGTGGCGTTTGTAGAAAAGTTTTTACTAACTCATAACGCCATGATGGCAGTTGATGAATCTACCACAATAAAGAACCCGAAAGCACAACGGACAAAGAACCTCGTTAAGTTGGCATTACAAAGCAAATACAGGCGTATTTTAACAGGTTTTCCTGTTACCCAATCACCACTAGACCTATACAGTCAATCAGAGTTTCTATGCGCTCAGTTGCTCGGCTATTCGTCATTCTATACGTTTCAAAATCATTACGCGAAAGTAATTAATAGAAGTATGGGGCAGAGAACTTTTAGACAAGTGGTTGGTTATCAAAACTTAGACGAACTATCTGATAAAGTATCTACGTTCTCGTACCGTGTCCTTAAGAAAGAATGTTTGGATTTACCCGATAAGGTATATCAAAAAAGAGAAGTAGAACTTACGCCCGAACAAAAGAAAATATATAACCAAATAAAAGACTATGCTATCGCGGAACTTGAATCGAATGAAATAGTTAGCGTTAGCTCGGTTCTAACTCAGATATTAAGGTTACACCAAGTTACTTGTGGTTTTGTAAAACATGACCAAGGTGAAGAAATAGAAATTAAAAACAATCGATTAGAAGAATTATTAAAAGTATTGGAAGAAATACAGGGTAAAACAATTATATGGGCTAATTATCAGTACGATATAAAACGGATTTTAAACACTCTTAACGATATTGTAGGAACTGATGCGGTAGCTACTTATTATGGAGGTACGCCAGAGGAAGAACGACAGCCTATTATCGATAGGTTTCAAGATCCCAACTCTAGCTTACAGTATCTAATAAGTAATACTCAAACAGGTGGTTACGGAATCACTTTACACCAAGCTAGTAACGTTGTTTATTACAGTAATAATTACGATTTAGAAAAAAGATTACAATCAGAGGACAGGGCGCACCGTATCGGACAGGTTAATAAAGTAACTTATATTGATTTGATATCGAAAGATACAGTTGATGAAAAAATTGTGAAAGCTTTACGAAACAAGCTCAACCTAGCACAAGAAGTACTAGGGGATGACAAATGGAAAGATTGGATTGGTTAATTAAAAAAATCTAAGGCTTGTTTATTAGAAATTATACCGCCGCCATCAGCCATAAAGCCCATGTTGTTTCTAACACCTTCGGGTAATTTTCTTAATCCTGCGCCTTTTGATCCTTTAGGGATAGGTTTCAAATCTTTATCAGATATCGTTCTACCCTCTTCCATGTCTCTATCAGACATAGCTCTACCCTCTTCCATGTCTCTATCAGACATAGCTCTACCAGTTGAAGCTCTCATAGGCTCACGTGAAGCAGCTTCTAACATAGCTTTAGCGTCATCTAATAACATTAACGCTTGTTGTACGTCACCGCCTGTTCTACCAACTACAGCTTCTGCTAAAGCTCCTGCATCTTGTTGCATAGCCATGCCCTCATCTTCTTTCATCGGTCTATCCATCTCTGAGCCCAAACTTGCTTCGTTACCCATAAGTGCCGCCATAGCTTCCATAGCTTCTGGTGGAGGTGCTCCAGCTCCTTTAGCAAGTGTGTTAGGATTACCCATAGGTACATCTGCTCTTTTGCCCATCATCATTATTTCTTCTGTTGGTGTCATCGCCATATTTATCTCCTTGGTCTAAACGACTGTGCGAATAGTTGTGTTAGTTTATCGTTTTGTTGCATCGGCGGCAACCCGCCTAATCCTGAATTAAGTGCTCCTCCTCCCATCATTGACATAAAACCTAGATCAGTGGAAGGCTCTTGCCCTGGTCTGCTCCCGAACTCTGCCGCAGACATAGGTCTAAAGTATGTTTGTTGTTGTTGAGGTTGTGGGTTATATACTGCATTTTGTAATGCTGAATTATATTGTGCTCTCTGTTGCTGTATTAAATTACTAATAGGAGATTGAACTGGCATTCTTCTAAAATTTGGATCTACGTCTGGCATTCTTTGTATATCTGTGTACTGCCCTACAGTTGACGTAACTGGTGTTGTGTTTGTTATAGTCGACATGACTGGTGCTGTGTTTGTTATAGAAGCTATACCTTCGTTCGCTCTACCTATAGCTCTTTCATCTTCTCCGCCCATATAGTTTGGATTGTAAGTGTCCGCACTGGGTAAACCTAAAAGATCATTTATAGTTATATTTGCAGAAAAACTAGGGGAACTCGTTGTTGGAGCTGGAGCTGGAGTCTGTGCAATCGTTTCTACTGGTGTAGTTGGAGCTGGAGCTGGAGCTGGAGCTGGAGCTGGAGCTTCTTCTATTGCTTTATCTAAAGCAGCTTTTACAGTTTCTTGTATACTACTCGGCATGGGTGCTGAAGGCTCTACGAAAGTAGGAAAATCTCTATCAGATACGGCTTCTATGACTTTATATTCATCAGGTAAACTTAATGTTTGCATTATTTCTTCTACAACAGGAGGTAAAGATGCAATACCTGATTCGTATTCTGTAATCTGCTCCTTCGTATTTTCAGCTACGTCTTTTTCATATTCGTTAGTCGCCGCCGAAAGATCTTGATCTGCAAGGTACTTAGCTACTTCAACAGCAATGCCCGCGTTGATCTCGTCCATGTTTAAGTCTGGTAACGCAAACCCGCCTAAGTTTATTCCTCCAAATCCTGGACCCATTAGTTCATTCTCCCATATCCAAAGAAACTAGGCATGCCGTATTTTGATTGTATATTTCTCATAAATTCATTAATTGAACCATAGTCTACAGCTTCTCTATCAGGTTGTGTATATGTTAACGTGTCTGGGCTGTAAAAAGCATAATCACTGGCTAAGTCTCTTGAAGCTACAGTATTCATCGAATTTAATGTTCGAATAAACTGTAATGCATTTACATACGTATCAGCCCTGCCTATTAGCCTATTTAATAGTGCAGGATCGGCGAGAGCCTCTCCTAAAACTTGACCTGATTTTTTACCTATGAGGTTTCTCAAACCAGTTATTCTTCTTCCTGTTTGTGTTAAAGGAGCAATAAAAGCTCTTTCAAGCCATACTGTTTGCGGAGCTAAGTCTACTTTATCTAATCCTTCTTGTGCGGGTCCTCTAGCTGCAACTCTTTGGGAAATAGTGTTTAAAACTTCTAAATTCTTAACATATTTATCACCCTCTTTTCCTATAAGAGGAGCAAAAAAATCTTTAAAAGTGTTCGGAGAACCTGGAGGTCCAAACCCATCGGTCATTATTCTATTTAATGTGTCTGGATCTAGTGCATAAGTACCGTCAGGCTGTCGTTTCATAATGTTAGACACTAACCAAGCTTTAGACACACTTGCAGTTTGATCTTGTATGATTGGATTCGTTTCTATTAGTTCTTGTAAAAATTTAATATTATCTACTCCTGCAGCACTTTCTTTAAAACTTTTTCCTGCATTAAGATAACCACGAATTATGTTAGTAAAATTTTCATTACCAAACCTAGCTTCAAGTTCTGCTATTTGTTCTGTAGCTTCTTCTATTGGTTTTAGGACATTTGTTTCAAAACCTTTTAAACTAACTATGTTTCCGTACTGACCTTCAGGAAATAAAGCGTTTATTGTGCCTTCATTTTCTTTTAAAAATTTATTAAAATTTCTAGCTCTTTCTACGGGAGTTCCTTGAGTCAATGACTGATTATATATTCGGGTTGCAGCTGCTTGTTGTAATGTCAAAAGCTCAGGTGCTTCTGTTTGTTTCAAAATATTTACAAGATTTTCTACTTCAGTGTTTTTATTAGAGTTTTTAACGTTTGTATTAAATAAATACTCAACGACGTTTTCTGGGTTAGTTTTATTTATTTGTTTTATAGCGTTGTATTTAGCTTCTTTTAAAGCTTGCGTTCTATTCATATAAGCAATTTTTAAATCCACTCCATAATTATTATCCGCCATCCAACTTTTAACTTTTTTGACAGAAGTTATTGGTATACCAGACTCTCTTGAAGCTCCTTCTAAAAATAATCTATCGATTTGTTTCTCTAAACCTCTTTCCAAATTTCGTGCAGCAGTAGCCGCTGTTGGATTGCCTGTATTACTAGCAAAATTGTTTAAACTTACTCTTGCATTATTTAATTCTTCCAAAGTAAAATCAGGTCTTTTGAACTTACCTGAAACCACAACTTCTTGAGGTTGCCCTGTCTTTTTATTTATAACAGTTTTTGGAACTCTTTCTCTGCCTTGCAATCTTATTAATGTTTCTTTGCCTTGTGGTCCTAATAATTCGTAAAGTTGTTCTCGGGCTTCTTGTGAACCAAATTCATTAAAAAGCTCGTCACTTTTTGCGCCTAAATTTTTCCAAGCAACCATACTTGGTTGTATTTGACCTGCTCCTGTTGTTAAATCTGCATAACGAGGAGAGGTTAAAACTTCTCTATAAGCTTCATCAAAAGGTTTAACAAATTGTTGAGTAATTTCTTGTATTCTTGATCTAGTTTTTTCGAATGTTTCAGAACCTAAATCTTCAGCTACAACTTCTTTTTGTAAAGCTGTACCGCCTTCTGATACATTTCTTCCAGATAAAATATCTTCTATTTTATTTATAGCTTTGTTAGAGGCAGCTTCTAAGATATTTTTTCTATCTCCTCCAATACCTTCTATTTCTCTTTGTAAAAAAGTAGCAGACACTGAATCATCAACTTGATTACCTACTTGTAAGTTTAATTCAGTGATAAACCTATTCATCAAATCTTTTTCACCTTGTTGTATTTGTAAAAATAATTTTCTTAATGCGGGGTTATCTGAATTTTTTAAAAAAGTAAGTTCTAAATCAAAAGCCAACTCGTCTAAAGTTGTTGTACCTAGAGTAGCGTTTTTACCTATTGCATAACGCATATCAGGCATTAATTGCGATACTGCGTCTTGTATGTCTTTACTTGTTATTTCTTCACCAATAATAAAATCTTCTTGTTTAGACACACCTTTTGATGTGTCTCTATATTGATTGGCTAAATCCTCCAAATCTTTTATAGCTCCTGCAGGTATTTCACCTCCAGACATAGTTTTATACAACGTTTTTAAAAACCTTAACCCAACATCTACTATGGCTGTACCTCCTGTAGCCCATGCACCTGTTATACCGCTTTCAACAGCTATTTCAGAAAGGGTTAAATCATTCGCTCCTATAACAGAACCTACCGTTAATCGAGCAGCTTCTCCACCTGCGGCTCCGAAACCACTAGAAGCCGCAAGAGCAGCAACCTGCCCTACTTTTCCTACAGCAGAAGGAATATTACCTACAAACCGACTTTCAAATGCTTTCAATCCCCTACTGCCTAAAAGAACTTCTCCCGCTAATGCTGGTCCGTAAATAGCCCCCGCTTCAATAAAATCTTTTGCTGTTGTAACAGGTGAATCAAAAAATACATAATCTTCTGGAGCTTGTCCTCCCGTAGGATTAACTTGTATTCCTTCCTCTGGAAATTCACGGTCTGTCCATTTAGGTGTTGTTTCTATTCCAATTGCTTTAAAATATTGTTTAACACTTCTGGGAGTATCTTTCATTGGTCCGAAAGCTCTTAAAAAACCTATATCTTCAAGAGGATTAAGTTTGTTTTCATAAGCGTATTCATTATACGGTTGAAAACCTTTTCTTCTTAATCTGTCTTCTACCTCCGCTCCTGGTCTTTCATATGGTGCACGGGCAACGTTTCCAGGAAAATCACTATATATACGATCAGCAGTTGCTAAATCTCCAAACCCTAAATCTTTGCCGATAAATTGTTCAAACCTTGTTAAGGTTTTTTCCCTAGCTACAGGCTCTCTATCATAAAACTGTATGTCGTTTTTAATAGATTTTAATGCATCTTTATAGCGTTGTTCTTGTCCTATACTTTTGTAATAAGCTTCAGCACCTTCTGGATCAAACATATATTGACCCCAAAACGTTAATTGATTTTCATCTAAAATATCGCCGTAAGTTCTATCTGGTTGATTTACTAACGGCTGTTGAGCAACCATTTGTGAATACTCTAATGTTTGTTCTAAATTCATGATACGCTATTCAACCTTTCTTCCATTAATCTTTGAAATTGCAAACTATCTGGATCGCCGAACTGTTTAGCTTTTTCTACTTCTTCCTCTAATGAACCCATTTTGCCCCCTTGTAATGCTTTTTGGAATCTTTCCATAGCTGGGCTATAAAAGGGACTGTTTGGATCAGGACTGTGTCTTTTTATAAAAGGAACGAATTGATAATCTCTTTGATTTACTGGCACTGTTTTATCAAAATCATAGTAAATACTTAAAACATCTGTATTTTCTTGTTCATCAAAAATACCTGATTTTAATCGTCTACCGCCTATTCTATTTCTTACAGGTTCGTCTATCTGTCTAAAAACTTGTCCAACATAATTAACCAAATTTCTTTTTTGAGCTGATGGCTCTTGTAATCCAACTTGACCTTGACCAACTATTTTTAAGAAAAAAGCTAAATCTTTATCTGATAAAGTACGACCTGTTTGTCCTGAAGTCGCTGCTGCGGAGTATGCTAGTTGTAATAATCGGGCAGTTAATACAGCATTGTCTCCAGCTACTTCACTTAATAACCTACGAAGTGCAGGATCTCCTACACTATCTGTAAAATCATTGACCTGTAATAAAAACTGATCCGCGGCTGCAGGGTCATTAACAAGTGTTGCTAAATCTAGAGTTGCAAGATTATTATATAAAGCTTCTGCTTGTTTACCGCTTCCACCACCCCCAATTGAACGACCTCCTCCATTTTCATCTTGGCTAAAAAACGAAGTACCTAAATTTTTCTCAAATTTATTTTTAAATATGTCAAAATTAGCAAACACATCGTTACCAAAAGCTGCGAATGAAGCCGTAATTGTTGCTCCAGCTCCTTGCCCTGTTTCTTGTTTATTAATTATTTCTAAAGCAGAACCTGCGTATTCTGCAACGTTAATTGCTGCTTCTTCTTGTGCTGCGTGTTGTGTTGACCAAGCTCTGACATCGTCTTTTGACTTAGGATCTTTATTTATACTACTAAGTTCTTCAAAAGAATCTAATGTTACGTATTCATCTGGAAACTCTAATAAATTTTGATATCCGTCTTTTGCATCATTTTGTAAAAAATAATCACCTCGACCAGAGCCTGCCCTACTTGTAAAATATCCTTCCCTAAAATTCATTGTGCCGTCTTTTTTATATTGTGTAAGATTTACAAAAGTTTGTTCTTTTGGAACATCAAAAGTTGTTTTATCGTTTATAAATTTTCTTTTTTCAAGTGCAAGATCTCTTTGATATTCTTTATCTGATATTCTTTTAGCTATTCTTTGTTTAGCAAATTCTAAACCGCCACGATCTGCTCCTAACCCAGCAGCAACAGCAAGGTCTAGTCCTGCAGGTAAAATTTCTTGTAAAAGAGTGGGACTTGCTCTATCTGGTCCGTAAATAACATCAGCTTGATTTAGTATTTGTTGTTCGTAGGGATCTTCAACTTGTCTAGTTGGTAATGCTTGTGGTTTCGGTAAAAAGCTATCACTCAACGCACCTACGATTCCTGGAAGGAATGCAACAGCAGGATTTATCTCTTTTCTTCTTCCGCTTCCGCCTCCGCCGCCTGCTTGAGGAAAGTTGATCGGTGCAGGTCTAAGTTGTAATTGTGGTATTACGCCGCCCTGTCCACCAGCATTAAACGTTGGAAATGGTAGTGTCCCTAATCCGCCTCTTTGTCTTCCGTTTGCCATATTACATCATCGCTATCGGCATATTCATGCCGTACGTTCCTGTTCCTACTGTTGATCCGTACATTGGGTAATAACTTCCTAAACCACCCATAGTGTTCGCTCCACCACCATAAAAGTTAGCCCCTACTGTACCCATGGTTTGATTAGGGTAAAATGGTGAGCCTGTTCCCGCAGGAAAATCTTGAGGAGCACTACTGCCCGCGTATCCAAAACCACCTGCCAACGGTCCAAGGGCACTTAATACAGAACCTGTGTTACTTAATGTAGTCATCGGTAAATTATAAGTTCCTACGAAATCTGAATATGCTCTATCTAATTCAGCTTGGTTTCTTCCTCTGCCTAATGAACCTATACCCATAGTCCGATTAATATCTTGTTGTTGTAGTCCTGCTAGTTGTGAGCCTAATCCTTGCATACCTATTCCAAAACGTGACATACCCGACGCGCCTACGTTACCTAAAGAACCTAAACCAGTACCTATACCTGTAAATAATTGTCCTGCTCCTTGGTCTCTACGCCTAGCCCCTTCAAAACCTGCCATAGCATTTTGAAGAGATGATTGAAAACCCTTACTACGTAAAGCTCCTACTTGTTCTGCTGCTCCTCTACCTACTGTTTCTGCTAATTCTTCTTGTGTTAATCTACCTCTAGAACCTCCGAAAGCTCCCGCGTCAACAGCTCTGTCTCTAAGCGCCATATCGCTTTTAGCTAATCCTTCACTAATGTCAGATAAAGTTTGTTGAACTACTTGATCTTCATATGGGTCAAAATATCTACTAGCGGAAGCTGGGTCAAATTCACCTCTACCTGCTTCTGCTGCTGCTCCTGCTTCTCCAAAAGCGCCTAAACCTGCGCCTTGTATATTTCTTAAATCTTGCGCTCCTGTAGAAAAAATATCTGAAGCATCTGCTATAAACGGTCTATACGAACCGATAGCCGCATCAGATAAATCCATAGCATATTGCTCTCTAGGATCGAATTGCGCTATTCTTTCACCTGTATACGTAAACGGAGTTGCGTCTGGTCTTCCAATATTTTCAAATTGAGATTGTAAAAAACCTCCTAAATAAGGGAATATCCCTTGTGATAAAAAATCTCCTATATACCCTGCAGGGGCTTGGGAAGTAAATTCTCGTACCGTTCTATCAGCCATATCTTTGATTTCCTAATTCATTAAATTCTTCTAACATTGCAATACCTTTAGAATGGTCACCGCCACCTACCTGATCTACTGCTGCTTTAGATAACATAAATTCTCCGTTACTTGCCATTACTGGTATTAAATCATCTTTTGGACCACCTGGACCTCTGACATCGCCGCCGTGAAACATTGGATTAGCCGCAAACATTCTTCTATCCAGCACCGCATCAACTTCACCTCCGTCTTTATATTGTCTATATTCGAATGGGTTAATCGTTGTTCCGCCGACTCTAATTGATTGAAGTTTTCCTGCTTTTGGAACAATACTTCCACGAGACTTGATTGAACTGCCTTTATTATTTGACCCCGTAAGAACGTCTATATCTGATTTAAAATCTGTAAGTTTGTCCATATATCCGCTTAACTCGTCAAATGTATCCATAGTTTTTTGTAATCTTTCTTCCCGTCTCTTCCGAGCTTTTGTGTATTCGTCTTCCTCAAAAACAGGTTCAGGTATTTCCATCGGTGGAAGCTCTAACTCTTCGAATAAATCTCCTATTCCACCACCGTTTTCCGCGTACAATGCGCCACCATACATCATCTTTTCAGGCTGTTCTTCTTCTTGTTTATACATTTCTTCTAAAAGAGCGTATTCAAAAGGAGTGATATCTAATGATTCAAGACCTACAGGAGTGTATTCCAATTCTTGACCTGATTGTGTTTCTGCTGACGCGGTGCCGCCTACTCCCCCGCCTCCTTTATCGCCGAAGGCGCTTTTAAGTTTACTTGCTGAATCAGCAACAGTAGCTATTGCTGCTAATGCTGTTAATGGATCCATGTTTTTAATTTCTGCATAGTGTTTTCCAGTATGGTTTTTTAGCGGATAAAGCCGTTCCCGAAGGCTGCAGTAAAGAACTGATAAAATGATTATACTTCATGATTATTGACTGTGTATATATTTATTGGTTTTTCTTTTCCCTTTACTTTTATCGGTTTTAACGGTTTAAGTTTCATTTGAGTTTGTGAAGCTGTATTTTCTGTAATAACTATATCTTCTCCGACTTCTTTACAACTACTTTCCATTCTAGCCGCAGTGTTTACAGCATCACCTATGGCTGTATAATCGAAGCGCGTATCACTGCCCATATTACCAATTACAGCGTCGCCTGTATTTAATCCAACTCCGATCTCTATTCCGATACCTTCTTCTTTTATAAGTTGTTGCATTTCTACAGCCGCAAGAACCGCCTTATGGGCGTGGTTTTCTAAATCAAGAGGTGCGTTAAATATAGCCATCATTGCATCACCAATATATTTATCTACCATGCCCCCGTGTTTTTGTACTACTTTTTGTTGAATAGTCAGAGCTTTATTCATAACTAAGGTAACTTCTTCTGGAGACATGGTTTCGCTCATGGCTGTGAAGCCTCTTACATCAGTAAATAAGAAGGTACAATATCTTTTTTCTCCTCCTAGTTTTAATAACTCAGGATTGTTTTGTAGTTGTTTTACCTGTCTTGGGTCTAAATAATGTTCGAATTGTTTCTTAATTTGCTGTCTTAATTTATATTGTTCTCTAAATCTAAGATAAAAAGCAGTTGTTCCTGTTAATATTTCAGCTACTAATGTCCATGTTACGTCTATTAATAACCCGTTTTTTATTAAATAAAGCCCAGAAAACACAGTTAAAGCGGAAATAAAGGTCGCTAATACTACTCCAGAGGTTATTCCGAATACGTTTAATATCGCCCAAATAAGGCTTATCGCTACGGTAAATATAAGAAGCTCTACAGCTAACGCATAATCAGGGACGTAGGGGCTATTTTCTATAAGAATACTTTCTGCTAACGCAGCTTGTATTTTATGCGGCTCAAGAAGCCCGATAGGGGTTGCTAACTGAGGCATAATACCTTTAGCGGTAAATCCCACAAATACAAATTTGTTTTCTACGTTCATCTCTTGTAATGTGGTTTGTGGTGTATCTACCCAACTAACCCATTTTCTACCGTAAGAATCTACAGGAACAGAGGGTAAACCTTTTACTCGTATTTCTTCTAATCCATTTTCATTGGTTTTAATTACGTAGGTATCTGCTCCCGCTAATATTTTCAATACTTCCGTGCCATAAGAAGGAACCCATCCATCAGGTGTTCTAAGTAATAAAGGTAATCTACGCACTAACGAATCTACTTCTGGTCTAGCTATCGCAATACCTTGAGATGCGTTTTTCTTTAATAATTCTATATTTTGCACTACGCCTTGTGTGTATATACCGCCGACATCTTCTCCTAAAACTACCGTTCCTGTCGTAGGCGGATAATCGTCTGTATCGTTTTCGTACATTGCAAGAACGCTAGGAGAAAAAGATAAAGCCTGTGCGAAATCAAAATCACCTCCAAATCTATCAGGTTGTGGAAAAGCTATAACCCAGCCAACACCTATCGCACCTTGTCGTAATAAATTAATTTGTATTTGTGCTAAGGTTTGCCTTGATAAAGGGTAGCCGCCCTCGTTAGCTATATCTTCCTCTGTTATATTTAATATCGTAAAATACCCAGAGGGTTGTTGTTTAGGTAAAAACGTGTCAAATGTCTTTAGTTTTAAAACTTCTAATGGAGTGGTTTGAAACGCCAAAGGTAGAAATAAAACCGTAAATAAAATTGCAAAAACTATCTTCTTCATCAACTTCCTTGGCTAATTGTTATAGTATTAGCCGAACCACCGTTAACTTTTACAACGTTTTCTACTCCGTTTTGTAAAAGAATTAACGTATATGAGCTCGAACCGTCTAAATCTAATCTAAAACTATCCCCTACGGCTCTTCTAATGCTGACCTGTTGTCCTGTTATTATCGTAGTTATTTGAGTGTCTTTATCTTGACCTATATCAGTTCCCGCTATTCGTATACCTGTAGCTAATTGGTTAAGTTGATCCTCTTCTTCTCCAATAGCCAGTGCATCTATTATTTTTAATAAATCTTCTAAAAAGTTTACGTCAAGGTAATTTATATCTAATTCTGTAAATTCTAATTCTTCTTTGTTATCTAAAAAATCTTCCGCTAAAAAATCTACGTCTAAATCTGTAAAATCTAAATAATCCGCTGTTCCTTGTACTTCTGTCTGTTGTAAAGAAGCTTCAGTTTCTTTTGGCGGATTAACAATTAACATGTTATCAATTAAATCCAGGGTTATGTCTAGGGTTACAGGTTTAGAAGGCTCTTGATTAAATGTAATAGCTGTAGTCGCTTGGTAGGGTTGGTTTAATATAACTTGTCCCATAGCTGTTTCTACTAAAATCTCTCCACTAGAGTTTCCGTATTCGTCAGGCAATAAAATAATAAGTGAAGCACCTGTTTCAGGTGTTGTTGTAATTGTAAAATCAGTTCCTCTTACAAAAACATTAGCACTAGGAGTACTAATATTAATTGCTTTTTTATTATTAAACCTCCCTGTAACAAACCTAGCAGTGCCGCTTGCAAAACGTAAAGCCATTTCTGATTTATTGGGGTTGGGGTCATAGATGTATGTGTCTATAACTAACTTACTGTGATCCATCACACGAACAATCGTGTCGTCTTCGAAAGTTATAGCAACACGTCCCGCTTCCGTTTTAACGTTATCCATCTGCTGAATAGCAAAAGCTAATTCAGCTCCATACGGCTTGTCTCTTACTACCTGAGCATTTCCTTTTAGTTCGCTTATATTTCCAATACTAACAGCTTGTGCTTGTACCGCCGTCACTTTGAACGACACACACAGTAGAAGAAGTAGAACCGACGCTAATAATTTTGAGCCAATCATTATCTAATGTACTTTGTTGTTGTATATTAAAAGTTCTGTCACTACCCGTATGGTCTAGGTAAAAATAACCTCCAGCATAACCATCTCCATCGTAAGTAACAGTATTATCAGATCCATCAATATCCATGTAATTAGTCGCCGCATCTATATCAATCGCTGCTGTAATACTATTACTTGAACCGTTAATAATCCAATC
>Ga0181568_10002290_pt1 | contig 17408 bp, 17 predicted proteins | sample 101ome_20_FD_133758 | JGI IMG/M metagenome (GOLD analysis project Ga0181568, IMG submission 133758) | Coastal salt marsh microbial communities from the Groves Creek Marsh, Skidaway Island, Georgia - 101404AT metaG (megahit assembly) | ecosystem: Environmental > Aquatic > Marine > Intertidal... | reverse complement strand
TGCCTATTTTCGTTCCAAAGGGAAAGCTGAGGATATTGTTGCCGCCTCGGGTTTAAGCGCGACGGTGATTCGTACACCCATACTGCTCGGACCGGGCACAGCAGGGGCTACTGCGCTCGTAAGCGCGGCACGCAATCCCAATGCAAAAGCCTTAGGCGGAGGGCATTACAAAATGCGACCGCTCGACATCGACGATCTTAACACCGCCATTTTTAATGCCTGCAAATTGCAGGCGTCGGGGTTTTCGAGCTACGAGCTAGTCGGTCCTGAAGCGATTGCCTATTGTGATCTGATTAAAAGGACAGCGCGCAAAATTGATCCAGAATCGACACTTACTGTCGGCTCAATTCCAATCGGCTTCACAAAATTAATGGCTGCAATCACCAGCACACTCAAAGGCGGCGGGTTTACCCCGACCGTGATCGAGGTCATCACTCAAGATGAAGAAGTTAGTCATAACGGCTTTGCCGAACTAGGTGTGACGCTTACATCGCTCGACCGCACGATAGAAAAAATACTGGAGCTATAAACAATGACTGACTCTCATAGCGAACACGACATTCAAAAACCTGACGAGCAAACAGTGCCACCGGGAAAAAAGAAAAACGGTATCGGGCGAATAATATTTCTACTCATTACCGCTGCCTGTTTTTACTATCTTTACATGCGACTCAATGGTGCAGCGGCGCGCGAAGGACTAGCGCTTATCGACTATATGGCGCAAGTTTTTGCTTCGGTTAATTGGGTTCCGTGGCTAGGACTGATGATCTGCTACTCTCTTTTTTACTTTGCCATTGACACGCTTGTCGTTACTAAGGCACTCAATTGGTTTATCTCTGACATCAAATACAAAGACATCGCCCCCGTGAGAGCCAGTGCGTACATTATTTCGATTTTTAATGAACAAATAGGAAAAGGCGCGATGGCGCTCTATCTCAACAAGCGCCACCAAATCCCGAGCTGGGAAGTAGGCTCGGTGATGATTTTCATCATGTTCTGCGAAGTATTCTATCTATTGATTTGGGCTACTATAGGATACAGCGTCGGCGGTGACGCGCTGCCGAGTGAATTCGGTCTTATTCCCTACATAGCTAGCGGAGCCGCCGTGTTCTTGGTGGTATGGATTGCTTATTTCCGTGGCCTCATCCTCCCCTCGCACGGTTTCCGTGATCGCCGACTCTTTCACGCGTTCCGCTCAGCAACGCCTATTCATTACCTCGGGTTCTTTCTGCTCCGCTCACCCGCACTTATTGCAGCCATCATCGTCTATACCCTAGCGCTCAATCTGTTTGGCGTTGATGTGTCGATAATGACCCTGCTCCCCCTACTGCCGGTCATTTTCTTTGCCGCTGCGGCGCCAACTCCGATGCGCGCGGGCGCAATTACGTTCTGGGTGTTCTTGTTTCCGGAAAACGAAGGGCAGCTGGCCGCTTTCGGTTTTGTGCAACACAACTTCTTCATCTTGTTTAACGCAGCGATTGGTTTGCTCTTCTGGCGCAAAGCTCAACGCGACCTGTTCGGCTCGTGATTGCTAACCTTCTCACGGCGCTGCGCCTCTCATTGGCAGCGCCGGTAGCTCTAGCTTTCGCGTTTCCCAGCGTGATGACTGCGAACACCCTGCTCAGTCTTATATTACTCGCTATGGCAACGGATGTTGCTGATGGTCAAGCCGCACGTAGATTCGGAACAGCATCTAGTCGGGGTATGCTGTTTGACCATGTCACAGATTTTATTTTCGTCACCTCAGGTCTGGCGGGTCTTGTGATCGCCGGGAGTATCAGCCCGCTACTGCCACTTTTAATCGCTGCAGCCTTCTCACAGTACGTGCTCGATTCTTACTTTTTATTTAAGCAGAAAAGCTTGCGCATGAGCATTTTGGGACGTTGGAATGGTGTGCTGTATTTTTTTCCGCTGGTCGCTTTCTCCATTGCAGCGCTAACCTGGTTGCCTACATCGTTCACTGCTGCCGTAGAGATCTGCGGCAAAATTTTAGTTTGGCTCCTAACACTGAGCACAATCGCATCTATTGTCGATCGCGCCGTCGCTCCTCTTCGCGCCTAAGCGTGCAATCGCCTTGCCTGAGATTCATCAACCTAAGAAGATTGTATCTGGCAGGCTAGCAGGCGAAAATCATGGCTTCTAAGTAACCGCATCATTCTAGTAGAGAATATTTATGCTTTTGACCTCATTTGCAGCAATCGACAATAAAAACTTCTTTCTGTCGACACTAGCTCGGGTAAAAAGAAGCGCTTCTCTCAGCGTTCTACTACTCACCGCAGCAGGCTTAGCCACCACTGCGCAGCAAAGCATGGCACAACAGACGGAGATAGAAATAGAAGATGACGTGCGAAGCGGATTTGAGGCTGTGCTGGCAGATCCACGCGTAATCGATGCGCTCGCAGAACTCGAGATTAGGGAGCCGGAGGCCATTCAAGAGCAATTCCGTCTCACAGAGATTCCCGCCCCGCCCTTCAAAGAGGAGCGCCGCGCCGCGTATTTTCTTGAACAGCTTAAGGCGCGTGGCTTAGAAGATGCTTATATAGACTCCGAAGGCAATGCGATCGGAGTACGCAAAGGGAGCGGCAATGGCCCTTTGCTGCTCATAGCCGCCCATCTAGATACAGTATTCCCGGAGGGAGTAGATACAACCGTCCGTTTCCGTGATGGCCGGTATTACGCGCCTGGCATTGGAGATGACACACGCGGGCTCGCTGCGATGCTATCGGTTATCGACATTCTGAACGACAGTGGTATTGAAACTGACGCCGACATCATGTTCGCCGGCAATGTCGGCGAAGAAGGCCGTGGTGATTTGCGGGGCATCAAGGCAATCTTCCGTGACCACCCCTCAATCGACGGATTTATTTCTATCGATGGTGTTCGTATGGGGCGTATCACGAACGGTGGCACGGGCAGTCGGCGCTTTGAATTTCGATTCAAAGGGCCCGGTGGGCATTCTTTTGGTGCCTTTGGTCTAGCTAGTGCCATCCATGCAATGGGGCGCGCTATTGCGAAAATTGGTGATCTCGAAACGCCTAGCTCGCCTAAAACAACATTTACCGTAGGCACCGTTGCCGGAGGCACCTCGGTGAACTCCATCGCAGCAGATGCCGTATTCGCTATAGATATGCGGTCAAACGACCGACATCAGCTCGCACTTCTGGAACAGCGCGCGAAAGATGCCGCGCTTGAAGCGGTCGCCGAGGAGAACGCTCGCTGGAATAGCGGTGAAATAACAGTCGACTTTGTGCTTATCGGCGACAGGCCCGTTGGCCAGACGCCAGCTGACAGCCCACTAGTTCAGCTTACTGCCTTAGCTTTTGAGGAGCTTGGTGTCGAATTTCGAGGCTTAAGTATTTCTAGCACCGATTCGAATGTCCCAATGTCGCTCGGCATCCCAGCGATAACGATAGACGGCGGCGGTCAGGGAGGCGGTGCGCATTCACCAGACGAGTGGTTTATCCCGACGGATTCCCATCTCGGACCGCAGGCGTCACTACTGATCATATTAGGGCTAGCAGGCATTGAAGGCGTGAGCGATGCGCAGTTAAAAAAATTATGAGAATAATTAAATAAATAATTGAATTAATTGGAAAATAATGTTTTCAACTAAAGACTTTAGCATCGGCGTTTTTACAATACGAATTAACTGGCTCCTATTTGCCTGCGTTGTACTGACTATACTGGCATTCGGGCGACTCGGCCTTTGGCAACTCGATCGTGCTGCCGAGAAAGTCAATGCTCAGCAGGTCATGGAGGACGAGTCTAAACGCGGCGCGGAACCCATCGAATCGATCCCTCGCGGACACCTCAATCGAGCCAATCCAGAGTTACAAAACCGCCATGTCTCGCTTGAGGGCGAATACCTGAACGACAAGACTATTTTGCTGCTCGGGCAATTTCATCAGACGCAGATAGGTTACGGGGTCGTCACCCCATTCCGACTCAGTGCAAATAATCAAATAGTACTCGTCAGCAGAGGCTGGACTAGCGCCATCAACAAACCTGGACAAAACATCTATACAGCACCCGTTGACGGCCCGGTGTCGGTCACGGCTCAAATTTACGTGCCACCTGCCTCCTGGAAACCGCGAGAGAGCGAGATTGACGGCTCTCAGTGGCCCGTTTTCATGCGCGATCTTGAGATCGATATCGTGAGTCAGCTCCTAGGCGAAGAAGTCTGGCCTTTTGAAGTGAGACTTACGGCTGAACAAGACGGTGTGCTAGTGCGGCACTGGCCAGCGGTGAGCGCCGATGTCGATCAGAATCTGTCTTATGCACTTCAGTGGTTCTGCCTCGCCCTGCTGGTATTTTTTGCCAGCTTATTCGCAAGCAGCAATCTCTGGGCACTATTAAAGGGTCCTGAGCGCGGGGCCTGAGGAAGACGCCGGAACGCCCCCTCTTCCCTCCACCCCTCTTTCAATGCTATCTTCAGACGGTTAGAAAGTAACGTGACTAAGAAATGGGATCTTAGATCTCTCTTTTCACAGAAAATCGTTCAGAACCCAACTAAGGAGTCGCTTAATTATGCGCAACTTCACAGCTCAATCCGCTCTTAGCGCGCTCGCTATGACAGTCTCCATGTCATTCGCAGGCTCTGCTCTAGCGCAAGACGAAGTTACCTTTCATAAAGATATAGAGCCGATTCTGCAGCGCAGCTGCCAGAACTGCCATCGGGTAGGCGGTGCGGGCCCTATGCCACTGGTAACCTATGAAGAAGTAGCCCCGTTCGCTGGTCTTATCGAATACAAGACTGGGCTTCGCGACCGCGCAGGTGCGATGCCACCTTGGTATATGGAAAAAAATATAGGGATTCAGGATTACAAGGACGATCCCTCTCTAAGCGATGAGGAAATTGCAGCAATTTCAACGTGGGCCCGAAGCGGCACACCCAAAGGCGATGTCGCTGATGCGCCTAAGCCGCTCGTTTTCGACGACAGCCTCAAATGGAAAGCTGGCAAGCCAGACCTCGTCGTCGTGATGAACGATGTTACCAAACTCGCTGGAACACCAGATTGGTGGGGTGAAATCGATTATATCCCAACGGGTCTCGAAGAAGATCGCTACGTTAAATCTGTAGAAGTTGTTGAAGTCAACGACGTCGACAACACCGCCGATGCCGGTACTGTAGGTGGCCGCTATATATTCCACCACATGATCTGGGGAACAGCGATGCTAGATGAAAATGGCGAACGAGCACCTGGCCTCTCAATTCCGTGGCCAGTGCATGAAGTAGGCCGAAACGCCGATATCTTTGATGAAGACGCGGGCCGTCTTCTAAAGGCAGGTTCTGCTATCGTATCGGACTCAGTGCATCTTCATTCAAACGGCCGAGACACGACGGGTCACCTCGAAGTTGGCTTCCGATTCCACGACAAGGACTATAAGCCTAAGTACCAAAATGCATTCATCGGACTCGGCAATGGCGTAGATATCAGCATCCAAGGCAATGCCAAGGACCAAGAGCTTCATGCTTACACCGTGCTCGAGAATCACACAAAAATCATTAGCTTCGAGCCTCACCTGCACGCACCCGGCGAGCGTATGTGTCTAGAAGCTATTTGGGGATACACCATCGAGACATTATCTTGCGTGGGCTACGACCACAACTGGGTGCGTGGCTATCCCTATGCCGACCAAGCTGCGCCAATCCTGCCTAAGGGCACGATCTTGCATATTGTTGGATACATGAACAACACAGAGACAAACCCCAACGTACCTGACCCACGCAACTGGCAGGGCTCGGGCAACCGCTCTGTGACTAATATGTTTATCGACCTTGGCATCCGTGTAACGCTTACAGATGAGCAGTTCCACGAAGCAATGGCAGAGCGCCGCCAGGTGCTCAACCTAGGCCCCAACGACCACGTTATCGGCTGTCCACTTTGTCTAGCACCACTTGTTGCGCCAATAGCCGATAAGGATGACGAAGCGACAGGTAACGAAGTCGCCGCCAACTAGATTTCAAAACATGACTCGAGGATGACAAGACAACATGTGTGTTAACTCAAGTGCAGCAATCAGCAGAGCGAAAGCTCTGCTGATTATCTCCGCAACAACCCTCCTGCTAACCCTACTCTTCACCCCCTTCAGCTCGTCTAGCTTCGCGCAAACGAGCTATCAAACGGGGCAACATGTAGAGCCCGCCTACGAGGGCTGGCGCCCGAATCCTGACGGCACGTTCAGCTTCATGTTTGGGTATATGAATGAAAATTGGCTTGAAGAGCCTGATGTTCCCGTCGGTGAAAACAATTTCTTCGCCCCAGGGGATGCCGACAGAGGCCAGCCAACTCATTTTCTTCCGCGGCGCAATCGCTTCAACTTCGAGGTAGTCGTACCTGCTGACTGGGGCGACCGAGAACTCGTCTGGACACTCAAAGTCAATGGTGTAGAGCGGAAAGCCTACGCAACGCTAAAGACAGACTATCAGGTCGATAACATTGTCATTGCCTCTGAGACCGGTTCCTTAGGCGCAGGGACTAGCAGCCCTGAGTCTCGAGCAAACGTTAAGCCTGAAATCGAGGTTATAGGCGACAAGATTCGAACTGCGCGCGTGGGTGAACCCCTTGTGCTCCGCACGCGGGTCCTAGACGACGGGATTCCTAAACCGAGTCGCGAAAGTAAAATTTCTGAAGATGAGGCCATGCGCCGCATGATGCGACCACCTTCTAGGATAACTGTAGGTAAGGTAAATGGTTTATTTCTGTCCTGGAATGTCTATCGAGGCGAGGGGCATGTTGAGTTTGACCCTCCCCTACCTAAACCATGGGAGGACACACGCACATCAGCTAACTCTCCATGGGGTGCCCTCTGGCTGCCGCCTGAGCTTCCCGAAGATGGCATGATCGAGGTAACTGCGACCTTCGACAAACCGGGGACCTATGTTCTTTGGGCTCGTGCAGACGATGGAGGGCTTTACAATGATGATTACATCACCGTCGAGGTAACCGAATAGCTCCACTTCTCGGCTCTCTAGCAAAAAAACCGGCAAACCTGATTAGGATTGCCGGTTTTTTTTAGTCTCAACGCTAGCATGGAAGATTATTGCTGATTAGTTTCAACTGGATTGCCACGCTCTTCAAGGCGAAGCGTGAATGGCGGATCATACGTACGAGGCTCTTGCTCGAGAATGATTTGTGTACGAGGCGGTGTGATGAAACGTGTGTTCTCATCCTCGCCATTTCTTAGACGCAGCGCCAATTCCTGCTCGGCCTTTATGAGAGAAGGAAGACGCGCCGCCTCTCCAAACGAAAAGCTAAAACTTCCTCGTATGAGGCGATCTTCTTCATCAAGAATGGCCCATTCGGCCGTGTAATAATCTGCAGCTTTGAGCTCAGGCAAAGACCATTCGAAACTGCTGGACAGCCGCGGACTGTAACGAAAACTAATATCTACCCACTCGTGTGCTTGATCCCTCAAAATCAGTTTTACCAAATGCACTTTTTGAGGAAAAACGAGTCCTAATTTTTCGGGAGAATAGTCGAACACAGAATCGTCCATCGGGCTCGTTTGCGTTTTGGCAACAATGCCTGAAAAATCCACAGCTGCACGCGGGTAAGTCGCCACCGCTGAGGGGGTCTGCGCAGAAGCCGTATAGAAGTAAAGCAATAACCACACGGCCGCTAGCATTCTCCGAGCGCAGACTCTCTTTTGCATTATCTCCTTCCTGCTTGCTTTGGCTTTGTGTGCTTTCACATTCTTCTCGCTCGTCATTACTCTATTATCGCCTGTAACGCTCGTATCAACTATGGCGATCCCAATTCTCAAATTTCTGCGCTTGCTATCAGCAACATTCGGATAAATTGCTGTAAAGGCTTCGATAAACTAGAGCCATCTTTGTTGCACTCACCTATAATCGTTAAGAATATTACACGCCCGAGATAGGGGCAATCATCGCACTAGAAAAGGTTTTCTTCGTGACCGGCAATTCCCTGCAAGACATTTTAGATAGACTTCAACACAGCACAAAAAACGAAACTTCTTTCGATGAAAACTGGTCTCAGGGCCGCGCGGCATTCGGCGGGCTCGTTGCAGCTTTTGCCAGCCTGAGCATGAAGAAAGAGCTCGATCCACCACCGCCTTTGCGCTCACTCATGGCCTCTTTTATCGCTCCGCTACCGCCAGCACCGCTCTTGGTGGAAGCGGCTGTGCAGCGCCAGGGAAGGAACGTCACCCAATGCAGCGCTACCGTGATCAGCGGAGGTAATACAGCACTGCAGGCCCTCGGAGTATTTGGACAAGCTCGTAAAGGGATTCGTGTCGATGCTGCCCCGCTAATCGATCCTTTGCCTCGCAGCGAGGGCATTCCGTTCGCCGACTATGCTGCTCGCATGCCTACCTTTCTTAACCAGTTCGAAGGTTGCTGGGTTGGGGATGCTATGCCGTTCTCGGGCTCGCGATCGCGACGCCTTAATATGTGGGTGAGACATCGCTGTGATATGTCTGACTATCCGGCGGAAAAGATAATCGCCATCGCGGATATGCCGCCTCCTGTTCTCCTCTGCCATTACGAAAAACCCTTCGTCCCCGCCAGTTCAGTGAGCTGGGGGTTGGAGTTCCTCGTTGATCCCGCCGAAGTTCAAGGTGATTGGTTCTACTTAGATTTTGATCTCGATGCCGCGGCAGACGGATATACCCAGCAAAGTGGACGAATATATGAAGAATCGGGCAGACTATGTGCACTGTCGAGGCAGTGTATGGCGTATTTCGAGCAGTAGCTCAGGGCCGGCAGAAGCCCGGCTCCAATAGACACAGTGTGAGAGAACGAGAGGAGGACAGGATAATGTACGGCAGGCTTCAGAGGAATCAGCGAAACGAGACTCGGGTTTTACGCTCTCGATGGACTGCGCTGTCTTTTTTCGCTGCCTTCGCGTGTCTGACAATTCAACTACCCAATCACGCCGTGGCTCAGCATAGTCACGGTGTTCTAACACCGGGTGTAACCTTTCCAACCGACGACTCTGTGCTCGATGAGTCACCCCAGATGATTATGATGAGCTTCAGAGTCGATGTCACACTCCTTAAGTTAGCTCTCTACACAGCCGAAGGTCAGTGGATAAACATTGGCTTCAGCTATGACCCTAACCGCATGGCAGACAGCTTTGCCTATCCGCTCGGGTTTGAACTGCCCGACTCAGAGTATTATATCGCCCGCTGGTCTGTTACCGATGAAAGCGCGGCTTACTTAATGGCGAATTTAAATTTTCGATCGGTGACGAGGCAATACGCCCTTCCGAAATTATCGCCAGCAAAGTAAGTGACGCTGTCGAAAGCCTGCCGTCTACCGGTTCCTACCGCGTAGTGCCAAAAGAATAACTCCTGATTTGCTCTGTTTATTTAAACAAAAAGCCCTGGCCTGCTAAAAACTCACGCATGTGTGGGCGCGATTTTTCGGACAGCAACATAGCAACTTGTTCGGACCAACTGATACCGTGCCCCCCACCCGTACGCGTTGCATAGTACTCTCTAATTGTCTCATCATAGCGAGCTATGGCTTCCTCATCGCCCTCTTCGTTGTAACGCTCTTGTTTTAGAATCACTGGTAACGGCAGCCTCGGTTTAACTTCAGGATCTTGGTCAGGGTAGCCGAGACAAAGACCAAATACGGGATAGACGCCCCGCGGCAGCTCGAGCAAATCTGACACCTCTTGCGGATTATTGCGCAGACCGCCGATATAACAAATGCCAAGACCAACCGACTCGGCCGCGACCACCAAATTCTGAGCCATCAGGGCAACGTCGACTGTGGCGATAATAAACTGCTCAGTGTAGTCGCCTTCAAACTCTTTACCGTATTTATGGCAATAATTTCCGGCTCGTTTCAGATCGGCGCACAGTACTAAAAACTCTGCCGCGGTCTCGACATAGGCCTGCCCTCCGGCGCAGCGCGCAAGCGTCTTGCGACTTTCAGGATCAGTCACCCGAATGAGGGTTGCACCCTGGAGAAAACTCGACGTGGCGGCCGCCTGCGCTGCCGTGCAAAGTGTTTCGAGCAGCCCTGCAGGAAGCGGCTGATCGGTGAATTTTCGAATGCTGCGGTGCGCAGCGAGAAGTTCTAAGGTTGAATTCATGACTAATAGCCTTGCTTCGGGTTATATCTGGAGTTGTAACTGAGTTGGTAATTTGATTCTAAGCAGCGTTACTTAAGCCCACTAAGAAAAACAGGCACTGCTTCATTAGCAGCGTTTGTCTCACCATTGAACAAAAGTACCATGCCGATGTTGGCTGAGGGAATAAAAGCCATCTCGGAACGGTAACCTCGCACGCCTCCGCCATGATGCACAACGCGCACACCCTCAATGTCGAATACACGCCATCCAATAGCGTAGTAAGCCTTCTCTAAACCTTCCCAGCGATTGAAGTAATTTCCATTCGGTGTCTCAATGACTGGCGTATGCAAGTCATTCAATATCATTGGAGAAAGCACCTCGGGAAATCCTCCAAGATTTGCTCTGAGCCATAATGCCATATCGAACACGCTAGCGTTGATTCCAGCAGCGGGAGCAGCCGAATAGTAGGCGGGGTTAGTGCTTGTCGGTCTCCATTGTTTACGCACACGCCGATGGGGGCTAGTCGCGTTATCGCTGGACAAAAACGGCTGGAGTCCAACCGACGCCGTCGTCATCCCGAGCGGCTTAAAAAGCTTTTCCTCAATGTAACGCTCATACTCTTCCCCCGTGCTCGCCTCGACAACGTCGGCAATCAAAGAGAACACAACGTTCTGGTAGCCATAGCAGGTGCCAGGCTTGCATACCGCGGGAATTTCGGAAAACCGCGGCTTAATTTTGGCGTACTCAATACCGTCGTCGAGGAGATTGGAATAAGAATGCGGCATGAGTCCAGTCGAATGACTGGCAACTTGGCGAAGCGTTATCTCCCTATAAGATCGCCCATTGCCCAACCGCATACTCGGAAAAATATCGCTTAACCTGCTGTCCCACGACTGTTGCTTAGTATCGACGACTAAGGTCGCGGCAGCACCAGCGAACGTCTTCGACATCGAAGCGATTCTAAAAAGTGAATTCGAGGTGACAAGCGGTTCTTTATCGACCGATCGCCGACCCCAGGTTTCGAGATGAAGCACCTCATCGCGACTAACGATTGCGACCGCTACGCCGGGAATGTCGACGCTGGTTTTTGTCTCCTCGATCCATGACAGAAACGGTGCAGGATCATAGTCACCCAGCGCGATAGAACTTACTGACATCATCAGTAGGATACTTAGGCGGAGCAGAGTTACATTCCACTTGTTGACTCTTCCAAAAGAGCATCGAGTCAGTAATTTGATCAAAGGCATTTAAAAACCAATCGAGTTTAGATCAATGTTCGAAGGCGCTAGTAAGAGGTGTCGCTAATGAGACTAATTGCGAGGGCCTTCGCAGTTGTTGGCAAAAGTCATGAAGCGCACTTTGATTTGTGCACCTAATTCTAATCGGCAGAGGCGAGAGGTTTCTTGAGTAAGACCTATCCCGCAGCGCTCAGTGCGAACTCGGGCCTAACGCGGTAGTGAGCACCGCCGCGACAATCAACAGAGCCGCTGCTCCAAAAATTTCTCTGTCGATGTTACGGACTAGTTTCTGGTTGCCGCCTGGCAGTGAGAGAGCAGGAACGTAGCGCCACTTGTTAAGTGCTGCAAAGAGGAGCACGGCAGTAAAGGCCACTAATTTGAGCAGCATAAGGCGCCCATAATTTGTTGTGAATAGATCCACAACATCGATCAAGGAGAGCAACATAGTGATCCCGGTGAAAACGAGAGTAGCAACTAAACCAATACCTAAGCGGCTGAAACGGGTCATTTGCTTGATCAGCGGGTCCATTTGCATATCGACACAGCACCAACGTAAAGGGAGAAGCATGCCTAGCCAGATGCTCATTGCCGCAACATGAATGGTCAGCGCTGCCCGTACCCATGGGTCGAGCAGCGAGATGTGACCTGACAGAGTAAATCCGTAGGCAACGAGCGCAAGCGCAAGCGCCTGCCCAAAAGAGGCGATGTGATAAAACACTGGTTCCGGTGATTTTCTCTGCGCGTTCAAAGTTTTTTGCAGTGCGAGAACTAATAGCGCGGACAGTGCGAAGCCTACCCCTCTATATGCGGCAGATTCCCGCACTGGTGTACCACGCAAAAACAAAACAAGATCGATGTCGAACATGCCCAGGAGGCCTGCATCATTAATCTGACCTGCTTGTATAAGAACTGGCGCTAAACTCGAATGGAACCCGAGAAGCGCACCCAGAAGACAATAAGACAGCAGTCGAGCGTGAGACGCGCGACTGCCATTATGATAACCACGTAGGGCAGCAATGCCCCCTGCAGACGCTATAATACCGGCGAAGATACCAACTTTTGCTAGTATTATTAGAAGTGTCCAAACCGCAGAGGTCATCAAAGAGTAAACCGCAATCAATAATGTATTTGTGTCGCGCTAGTGCCCAATACCTTCTTGAGCAGCAGGCATCCCGACCCCAAAATTAAAGTGGCCAGCAACAGTATGACCATCTGCGCCGATTATGGAAAACTCGAGCCCATAGGCACCGGGCGCGAGCTCCGGAACTGGTATGGCGAAAGAAGACGCCGCGGTCAGATTGGGCTTAAAACCAACCTCCACTTCCTCTTCTCCATTTTTTAAACTCAGTTTCACCAACCTAACCTGACCATTGAATTCCAGCGCTAGCTCGCTGGGCGAGGCTTCAAGGGTAGCGCCGTCAGCAGGAACAGACGACTTAAGCACATTATGAGCGCTCACTATCGAACTTACAAAAACACAGGCAATCAGCACTGCGCAACGCATGCTCACAGCCATCAGAGAGAATACTTGAGAGCTTACAAACTTGATTTTCATTTTTTCTCCTAAAATAAACCGATATTTCACGTCACCGAGCATTTAGAAAACGCTTCGACGACCAATCGGTGCTGCTCAAAAAAGGAAGCGAACGTCTTAACAGGTATTAAGTATGTCAGGAGTATGAATCAGCACCTAGATACAATTTGAAAAGTGCCCGCGACAAAATGTCGCAGTTTGTGTATCTGGATGGGCTATTCTTGTCAGTATATTTAGCAAAAAAAAGCAGAGGCCTTAACCTCTGCTTTTACATTTAATTCTCGCGGTACGAGTGTGCCTCCGACTTGCATACTCTCAATGAGCAGGCAGCGAGAGAGTGCCGGCTTGCTAGTTGCGCATCTATTAACTGTATTTTGCCAGTTCTTTGCGCGCAATAACGCGTCGATGAACTTCATCCGGCCCATCGGCAAGCCTCAACGTGCGCTGACTCGTCCAGAGCGACGCGAGCGGGAAGTCCTGAGAGATGCCTGCAGCACCATGCATCTGAATTGCTCTATCGATCACACGAAGCGCCATATTGGGCACCGCAACTTTGATTTGCGATATGGCATCGCGAGCAGCCTTATTTCCGATAGTATCCATGAGGTATGCCGCCTTGAACGTTAAAAGTCTGCACATCTCAATTTCGATGCGGCTATCAGCGATTACATCGTAGTTACCGCCAAGCTCCGCGAGCGGCTTGCCAAATGCCTCTCGGCTTACAGCACGCTCGCACATGAGCTCCAAAGCCTTTTCCGCCGCGCCAATTGAGCGCATGCAGTGATGTATGCGACCCGGTCCCAAACGGCCTTGCGAAATTTCGAAGCCACGACCACGACCAAGAATAATATTGCTTTCGGGTACGCGTACGTTGTGAAATTTAATGTGCATGTGTCCGTGGGGCGCGTCATCTTTACCAAAGACGTGCATAGGACGCACAACTTCGACACCCTCTGCGTCCATTGGCACAAGTATTTGCGACTGCCGGTTATGCTTGGGAGCCTCAGGGTCAGTAACGACCATAGTGATCATAATCTTGCAACGCGCATCTCCGGCGCCAGAGATATAGAACTTCTCGCCGTTAATCACCCACTCGTTGCCGTCTAGCACAGCGCTTGTTGAGATATTTGTCGCGTCTGAAGACGCAACACCCGGTTCAGTCATCGCGAACGCAGAGCGAATTTCTCCTGCTAGCAAGGGTACAAGCCATTGCTGCTTTTGCTCCTCAGATCCGTAACGTTCGAGTACTTCCATATTACCTGTGTCTGGCGCACTGCAGTTCATAGCTTCTGAAGCGAGGCGGCTGCGCCCCATGATTTCCGCTAGGTGGGCGTACTCAAGATTCGAAATCCCAGCGCCGCCTTGACTCTTAGGCAAGAAAAAATTCCATAGCCCTTGTTGCCGCGCCTCTGCCTTGAGGCTCTCCATGATCTCGTCCTGACGTGGCGTATGCGACCAGCGATCGCCAACGCTAACCTCGTCATGGTATTCCTGCTCGACTGGCTCGACCTTCTCTTCCACAAACTTGCGAATCTTCTCACGAATAACAACGAGCTCGTCTGATAGTCCTAAATTCATCATGGCATTTACCCTTTACTGTGTACTTTTGAAATTAAATTGGATTCGTAATCAGCTCGCAATCGTGCCGCCGCCGTCAATAACGAGTGTCTGGCCCGTCGTGAAACTACCTGCCTGCGACGCCAAAAACACCGCAGCGCCAGCGATTTCGTCGGGTTCACCGATGCGGCGCAGTGGATAATTCTTCACCGTAGCGGCGTAAATGTCGGGGTTCTCCCAAAGCGCTTTCGCAAAATCTGTACGCACTAGGCCCGGCGCGATGCAGTTGACTCGTACATTCTTTGGCCCCCATTCCACTGCCAAATTGCGTGCGATCTGCATATCAGCTGCTTTAGATATCGCGTAGGCACCCAAAGCATCAGTTCCTTTTAAGCCCCCGATGGACGAAATTATTACCACAGCGCCACCGCCTGATTCGGCGATTCCGGGAATGACTAGTTGGCAGAGCCGATGCACACTGCCTATGTTTGCATGCATAATTTTGTCAAAGGCTTCATCGGGTATATCCTGAGACTTCCCAAAAAAAGGATTTAACGCTGCGTTACAAACGAGCACATCAATTTTGCCCAAAGCCGCTTTAGTCTTATCAACTAGTTGATGTAGCTGGTCCTTGTGATTGATATTGCAGGCAATGCCCAATGCCTTGTGACCACGCGCAGTAATGACCGCCGCCACTTCATCACACGCGTCTTGATTCCGGCTGGAGATCACAACCGAGGCCCCCTGCTCTGCCATACGCTCAGCAATGGCCTTACCGATACCTTTTGTTGAGCCAGTAATTAGGGCGACTTTCCCCTCTAGACTAAATAAACTCATCCCCTTCTCTCCTGCTGTATCGATTCACTGTTAAATCGTTTGTTTAGGACCAAAGCCGCGCTTTAAAGCGTCCACTCACGCTTGCCTTTCGAAATACTCGTTCCCCCGTCGACAGGGATTACTGTGCCATTCGTGTAAGAACCCGCTCGCGAAGCGAGATAAACCAAAATACCAACGATTTCCTCGGGACGCCCCACACGATGCAGAGGGCAGTCGTCTTCGATATCTGAAAGATAGTGTTCAAACACATGGTCTGTCATCTTTGACTCGAAAAAACCAGGCGCTATCGCATTGGCGGTTATGTGTTGAGCGCCTAGCTCAACAGCAAACGCTTTGGTGAGATGATGCAAAGCCGCCTTGCTCGCCGAATAAGCGAATGTCGGCACGCGCTGTACAATCGGAACGTGAATGCCATCCATAGACCCTATATTGACGATGCGTGAGGGTGAATCAGCGGTTGCGGCTCGCGCGAGTGCGGGAACTAAATCCCGCGTAAGTGCGAAAACGGCATTGAGATTCGTGTCCATAACCTTTGCGAAACCCGCATCGGGATATTCTTCAAGAGGCGCTCCCCAATTTGCACCGGCATTATTTACGAGGATGTCGAGTGATCCAAAACGCGCCTCTACCGCTGCAACTAGCTTAGCCCTCGCCTCTTGTTTTGTGACGTCAGCAGCAACCGCGACGATCTCTCCGAAAGGTGTCAAGGTTTCGAGAGCTTGGGCACACTTGTCTTCGCTGCGCGAGGCGATCATCACCTTAACACCGTTCTGCAAAAGCCCTTTAGCCATGTGCAGGCCGAGACCGCTGGTACCGCCAGTCACGAGCGCTGTTTTACCAAAGAGGCCAAATAACCGGTCTATGGAGAAGTTCTCTGACGTCGAATCCATCGCTCTACTCTATGTTCTCGTCAGCAATGCGCACCAGCTGCTTGCCAAAATTTCGTCCTTTCAGCATGCCTCGAAACAGCTCAGGTGCATTCTCAATCCCCTCTCCGATGGATTCGCGGTATTTGATTTTGCCTTCTTTGACCCATGCGCCTAATTGTTTAGTTGCCTCCACCCACTTCTCATGCCATTCGGTCACCACAAAGAAACGATGTTCGGGGACTTCATCCAGTTCCTTCAAAATATGAAAAGGGGTGACAGCGTTAGCCATGTCTTCGTCGTTGTAGTTCGATACATAACCGCAGATTGGAACGCGAGCACCTGAGTTGAGGAGAGGAGCAACAGCTCGGGTAACATCGCCGCCAACATTCTCAAAATAGATATCAATACCGTCTGGGCACGCGCGGGCGAGTTCCTCAGCGAGATTCCCTGCTTTGTAGTCAATGCAATCGTCGAAACCCAACTCTTCTTTTACATAACGGCATTTATCCGGACCACCGGCGATGCCGACGGCTCGCAAGCCCTTGAGTTTAGCAATCTGCCCGACGACAGATCCGACAGCACCCGACGCAGCGGCAACGACCAGCGTCTCCCCGGCTACGGGCTTGCCAACGTCACTAAGGCCGAAATACGCCGTTCGCCCCGGCATGCCGACCACACCAAGATGCGCCGAGAGAGTGCCGTTATCAAGATTAACTGCCATTAAGCGCGGATCATCGGCGTCGGCGACAATATAAGTTTGCCAACCCATATGCGCCGCGACCCTGTCCCCTACCTTATATTTCGCAGATTTAGACTCGACCACAATACCAGTCGACTCTCCGGTCATCACATCACCGATTTCTAATGACGCCACGTAGGACTTCATGTCATTCATGCGACCCCGCATGTAGGGATCGAGTGAAAGCCAGACAACTTTAATCAAAATCTGATTATCTTCCAAAGCAGGCGTCTGCGCGGTAACGTAGTTGAAACAGTCGTCGGTTGGTTCGCCGAGCGGACGTTTTGCAAGTAACACTTGGGTATTTTGCGTCATAAAAGCTCCGATAAATCGCCTCGTAGGACGAGAGATTAGCAAGATGATACCGCTTGGCCGACGGCTACGACTCCGACCAACCTATCGGTAAAGCCGGAAAACTACCGTCGCTACAGGGGAGACTAACGGAGGTGCAATGTGTCGAACCTTCACCGAGCAGGAGCTGCGCAGCGACGAGGTAATGCTTAGAGTCTACTTCACCTGCACTAGCCTAACAACCTGTTCAGAGATCTGATTAAATGCCGGGCGGAGGGACTGTCTGAGGGTCTG
>Ga0181568_10002289_pt1 | contig 17419 bp, 5 predicted proteins | sample 101ome_20_FD_133758 | JGI IMG/M metagenome (GOLD analysis project Ga0181568, IMG submission 133758) | Coastal salt marsh microbial communities from the Groves Creek Marsh, Skidaway Island, Georgia - 101404AT metaG (megahit assembly) | ecosystem: Environmental > Aquatic > Marine > Intertidal zone... | reverse complement strand
TCAATAGTAGTTCCGGCTACTGCTTGTCCTACGCTGATGCCACCCTGATTGAGTCCATGTAAATCTGAGACACTGGTAGGTGCACTTAGAATATCATCAAGATTTGACCTAGCATTATTAAAGTCTGCCGGTTCAATTGTGTCACCAGGCAACACATATTGCATATCTGTGCCGCCTGTAACTGTGATTGTAGCACCTGATGCCATTATTTAACTCCTATTACTGCCATAACAGTACCCGAATCGCTATCTGTAAGTGCTCTGCCTATTACAATTCTGGGATCGTAGTATTTATCAGTATTCAAAGCCATGGCATAGCCAGGCTGGCCGGCACTCGTAAGACGCTGACCTTTCTTTATGCTACCAATTAATTTTACTGGAGTTCTGCCCTGTAGTGCAACAGGTAGGCCTCCACCTGCGTTCATTATGTATGCTGGATTTTCAGATATTACACCCAACACTTCAGTACAATCGACATCTGTACAGATTGTAATTTCCTCGCTTCCGCCCAGTTTCACAACTGTGCCTGGCTCATAATCTGCATCACTAGCAAATCGTTCTGCTAAGTCAGCGTATGTAGCTTCAAATGTACTACCAGCAGTGAGTGTCCATTGTCCTGTAACTGTGCCAGCATCACCAGTACCACCAGTAGTCAAACAAGTTGTAGTTACACAACCTGGAAATACTACACCGCCTTGAAATACTGTGTCTCCCTGAACAACTACATCATTTGTAAACACTGTGTTTGCATTATCAAATGTAATAGTATCACCACTAAAGGCACTAAAACTATCTACTACCAGAGTTTCAAAATAACCTGCTGAATAGGGATCGTTGCTATCACCTATGGTGAGACCATTAAATTCTGGTATGATACTTTCTGCGGTACTAACAATCTGATTGAAAAATATTAAATCAGCTTGGATAGCAGGATCTCCGGGATTACTAATGAAAGCATCTATGATGCCTTCACGTTCCAAGTTAAGTATTGCGCCTGTGCCGTCTGAGTATCTGCTCTTGGTAGCCTGTGGTACTTCTGCTTCGCCACCACCCTCTTGACCATATTGTCTGAGGTTGATGCCAGGCAGGATTCTGCCACCGTTTTCGCTACATATACCACCCACACCCACAAGCTCTGGATAATAGTTAATTTCCTCGCCCTCTGTGCTGGATATTTCGTTTGTGATATTAAATGTTTTGTGATCGCTTAATAACGCAATGATTGTTTCTTTACCGTACTTGGTTTGTGTTGTTCCTTGGTTTACACTACCCACATCACTATCATTGTTGTACACAAATGCCAACACAGCCTTGGGTCCCTCTGTGCTTGCTAAGAATATATTGCGAACTTTTGTACCATATCTACTAGGTGTTCCCAGAGTAGTATCGTTACTGTACTGACTGGAAAACTCGCCGCCGTATGCCGCTGGCAAATATTGTACACCATCCCAGATATAAAGTTTGAGATCTTCCTGATTAAAGAAACCAGAGCCTGTGCTGGGAGGAGTTATAGTGCCGCCATCGCCATCTCCGGAACCACCACCCACTTCTGGGAAGTTGTTTTCTATGGTGATACCAGTTTGTGCTTTCCACTGTGTGCCGTCCCAGACACGCATGATGTTGTCGCCCTTGTCAAACCATTGCTGTCCAATCAAGAGATTTTCAGGGTCGGGAGCGGCAATACTAGCAAAGTTCTCCAACTGTAGGATAGTGTTCTCAGCAAAGTATTGTCCATAGTCGCCAACGTTTCTGCCAATGAGACTCAGGCTATAACTGGTAGTGTCAATTACACCATCAGGAATAACAATGTTTACACTGGAATCTGAGTTATGAATGTAAAATGGCATACAGTAATCCTATTTTACACTATTTATCCTATCTGTGATATTTTATTAATTAAGATTTACCTTTGTATTTAGTTCAGTATCGAGATAGTTCCACCAGGTCCATCAAATATTGACACTACCTCAGTACAATAGGTTGTCGTTCCACTACCAATCTGCAATGTCTGATTAGATGCATTTTTAATCAAACCGCCACCTGGTTTTTCAAATGTAAAGCTAGTGCCTACCTGCCAGTCTGATCTCTCCGTATTCAGTACTCTAGTTGCTACAAATACTCCGCCGCCTGTGTCAGTAAAAGAAGCACTACCAGGTATTGCCCTGCTCCACTCATAATCTCCAGTACCTTGAGTTACCCTAATAGTAATAGTTGCAGTAACAGTTCCTCCCTGGACAAATAGACCACAACCATTGGCTGATGTGTTATTACTAAATGTCACTACTGGCTTACTCACTGTAGGCAGAGTTCCTTGTGGAGCACCTGACTGAACATTAATATTAATTACATCACTGTCAATTATCAAGGGCGAGGCGGCGCCGTCAGGATCTGTATAGTTTTTTCTCCATCTAGCTTTTACAGGTACAGTTCCAGCAGATGTAAACTTTTTAGTCCAGGTATAATTTGTAACATTCAGTTTGGTGTCATTGGCATCTCTTTGATTGTTGACAAACAAATACATTGCTGTAGGATCCTGGGTTGGAGTATAATTTACTCCATTGCTGTGGTTTACTGTGGCAGTAAATGTAACAAACGCTTCATTGCTAGAGTTAAGTGTGGGAGATGTAGTGTTTGCTACTAGTGAAATGGTGCCGCTGGGGGGCACAGTAGTATCCACATAATCCTTAACCGTAACATTTAACTCCTCAGTCTTAGTTAACCAATGTCTTTTTCCATCAGGGTCATCAGCAGTGTCTGCTACTGTACAAGGACCAGTATATGTTGGCTGGCAAAACATAAGTGCAATTTTACTAGTAACTTTTACACTGCCCAGAGAGTTCCTGTCAAAAGTTCTGGTGTATCGTCTTAATGTAGTTTGTGGTGTTTTACCGTCCCAGGTGAAATAAGGCGGACGATTAGACAGTGTATAATCATTATTTTGAATCACATAATCCATAACATAATCTGCCTGAGCAGTGCCATCACGTCCTAGTTGAACAGTGGTGGGTCCTGACAAAGTGGTAGCCACAGTGGGTTTTGTATAGTCTGTGGGATCTGGGTCAGGATCAGGATCAGGATTAGTGGTAGTACCTCCTGGACAATTTGCTGGCGGATTATTATACTGGTAGGGGTACAATACCGTAATTTCAAAAGGAAAGTTTGCTGTAACAAATGGGGGATCATATACAGGGTTACCGTCTTTATCAAGAGCAGGAGTTCCGTCAAGATTCTTAACTGGACATTTACCATTGGGATCTGAGTAATAATAACTTACACCTACTGATCCTTTGTATGTACCACCTAAAGCGAATCCATTATTAATAGTTACATTATTACCAGTATAATATTGAACAATCCCAAGATGGCCCTCTATTGACCATATAGGTTTGAAATTAGTATCTGCCCCACCTGAGGTTGTTAAAGTATATCCTTTCAGATCATAAGAAAATTCAACATTTAATGTAAATGCTTCACCCTGTTTTGGGCAAGGAGGGGATACAGTTACTTTAGTAATTCTGATGTTGGGACAATCATAGGCTTCTGCAGGGCAAAACGCACAGTTACCGTTGTTGGGAGAATTTGGAAACCATCTCTCCCCTCTGTCTGCAAGGCTAGTACTATCCTTTTTCAACATATAATAAGTAGCATATTCACCTAATCCAGGATTATCGATAGTGGGTGGATCAAACCAATCTGCTACATAACTACCACAACCATTGGCATCCAAATAGTTATTTTGATAACGACACTCAGGACCAGGACTAGCACTAACGAAGGGGCTATTACCTATATAGGGTTCAGCTGATCCCCATTGGACATATAGTTGATTATTTAATATAGTAATTGTCTCTGCCATTCTATACAACCTTCTGCGTAGTTGGTATTATTGGGCCCGGGCCATCTGATGGCGGTGGTACCGGATCATTAGGTGTTCCAGGCGGTACTGGGTCATTGGGGCCAGGAGTGTAGTTAGTTTCTAAACAATCAAAATTCATTGTGAGTCTACAGTGGAAGTATGAGGACATATCTTTGTCTGCTTTGAAGTCGATATAGTTTGTAAATGTAATCTGATCTTGTTCATGTAAATTTGGATCGATTGGTTGACCATTATGTGTAGCATTTAAATTGACTGTCACATCAAATGATCTGGTGCCAAAAGCGTCGCCTGGATAAATTGTTCCACCATCATACACATCAGCAGTTAAGCCGTTCCACTTTAATTTGGGGTTAGAAAAACCAGAGTATGTTGCCTCAACATAAACTCTAACAGTTTCACCTTTGCCTACTGCTATTTTTTCTACTTTAGCTTCACCCTCCTTGGCATACAAAATTTGTGAACCCACAAAAACTGGTTGACCACAAGGACCAGCTGGACACTGATCTTCATTACCCAGTAGTACAACGGTTTGCCCATCTGGGCAGATTACTGTGGGATTATTAAGGACAGTAAATTCTTTAGTGCTAGATCTGGTTTGTGGGGTAACCACATACCCTTCAGGAATAGATGCTTCAGTCATATCAAATGTGACTGTACATCTGTATATGTTTCCGTCCAGACGTACTTCAATAGATTCTCCTGTGCCACCCTCTACTGGTTCCCATTGATTTTCATCATAGTATAATCTTCTTTCCCACTTATACGTCACAGTACCTATGATGTCTTGTCCAGTGTTGGGATTTGTTGGCCAGGCGTCTGGTAAATTTTGTATTACTGCTGTGAGTGTTCCTCTGGCATATTCTTGGAATAATGTAGTAAACACATTTGATGTAATAGTAAAACTAGGATCATCAAAGTCTGTGATTACGCCACCGCCCGGAGTCTCATTATTATTGCCTTGTATTGTACAGGTATCATAGCCCACTATGACCTGATAAAATTCGCCCTCTTGAATATCGTCTATGATGTTTATGGGACGTCTTGTATCACCTCTGTGAATAGCATAATCTGTAATAGCTTGATTGAGATTTGGTTCCTGGTGCGCTACAAAATTGTAATCACCATTGGCAATCAAATACATTTCCACTTTATATTGTTTATTAGGATCAGTAAAAAATTGTGAAAGATCTCTGGTTTTTTGGTTTTTAACTGAGAAATAATCTGGACCATATTTTGGGTCGTTGTTACAGTTGAAATAATCGAAAGATATGTAATAACCACCATCACCAGTACCAGTTTTGTTGGGATCAATATATCCTCTGCTACGAACAACACCGTCAACGTACCACATTATTTTGAGGCCACCTGTACATTTCAGTGGCGTCTTAGAGCCCCAATCTACAGGGAAACCAATATTGGAAGGTTCAGCACCCACACTAAGTACTACATCAGATTCTGGAGGAGCACACCCAGGTGGCATTCTGTCAGGATTACAGGTACGGGCGAAACTGTCGCTTTTTCTTTCTTTTGTGACAGGGTCCTGCCAATTTTCTTGGAAATATTTGTCTTCGTCATAATCCAGGAAACATTCATAGTAATTTGGTGCGCCCTGCACTCCACAAAAGTATCCATTTGCTCTATAGTTGTATGGCTCATAAACCTGAGCATCTTCACATCCCAGTATTACTGCATCCCAACCATCTAACTTAGGCAAATCTTGAGTTTCTGAAATCTTAAACTTACCCACATAGAAGATAGTGTCCTTGGGACCTGGTCCTTGTGTGCCATAGTTCCAGGGAAATCTGGGACTTTCAATAGTAATATCTGTTCCAAAATCTCTTGAGTTGAATCCCAAAGGTGGATTGTCATAGATCACATTACCAAAATGATCATTGGACGCTTTTATTTGCAAGTGTATCTCTATGTTGTTGGTAGCATCACTGTAGGGCACTACTCTGTTCTCACCGCCAGCAATGTTTCTGAAGTATGAATATCCACCAACCTCGCTCTGATAAGTTAACAGAGTTGCATTGGTATCATTACCTGCTGAGATTGGATACACATCAGTAGGCACTTTATAGTAGGGTTCTCCAGGATTTTGAGCATTGGCTCCTGCTATGGAATCCAAGGGTATGAGATCAGATGAAGTGCCATTTTTGTAATTTATTTTGTAAAACCAGTGGCCTACTACTATAACTTTTGCGTCACAGTCAGCCTCAGGCTGGGTGTTATCATCATAAAATCCTTCCTCATATTTAAGGCACCCGCTCTCCTGAACAAAATTAATACATGTGTAAGTTGGGGCATACGCCACACAGCAATCCTGGTAAATTTGTGCATAATCTGTACCAGAGCCCACAGTAAAGTCTACTGCATTATCAACGCCCAGAGTTACTTCTGTATCAAACCTAACACTGGGTAAACTTACCCAGCAATCTAAGTTAATGTTTACACATGGCCCAGCATAATCTTTGGGACTAAGATATGGACTATCACTAGCATTACAAACTTGTACTAGGCCTGACAAACCTTCTTCAATAACTGTAGCCTGAAAGTTTGGTTCCTGTACTATAGTGCCATCAATAAATCTAAATCTACCATTGTTAATACTTGGTGATGTTCCTTCCACCATCTTGGGTGCTGACCTTGGTCCACAAACTGTAGCATCTGCAATGACTACTTTAATAATTTGTTCACACACAGGACAATCTTCAGTGCACTCTTCTGGGTCTGTAGAACCAGGAACATTGTCTCTGTTTGTACAGTTAACTCCTGGCTGGGGTACTTGACCTTCTCCAATCCAGTAAAAATTGCTCAATCCAACTGTATCACAATATGGTAAACAAGTAAATGGATCTATTTGCTCATCTGGATTTGGCCACTCTTCGGCGCTCAAGTAATTTTTAGTATCTATACATTGTTGTGCTGATCCGGCACCATTTTCATAATCATCTGTGTTACAATTTTGCTTTTGAATACACAAAATTTCATCCAACTGATTATGACCACCTCCTAAATTACACCCAGGATTTGTCCATTTGCCCCACTGACAATTGTAGTTGGTGTGATAAAATTCCCAATAAGCCACATATACCCAGTGGCAGTTACCAGGGTCACCATATTTGCTATCACCAGCAAGATAATCTGATTTAGTTGTGTTAACATTTTTTAACACATACTCAGCTTTGCCATTTACTACTTGTACTACCTGTTTCTGTACTAGCCATTGATTAGCAGTTGGGGGAGTAGGACTAAAAGTAGGACAGGGCCAGTATCTATGAATACTTACTTTCGCGTATCCTTGTTCCTGACAGCTACTTATTCCAGTGGTAAAACTAAATGTAAGATCAAGGTATTCCCCAGTTTCAACTTCCTTGGAATATGTACTCTGGCCGCAGGTTACTCTGGGTTGACAAGGTTGAGTTGGAGGGCAGTCTTCGGTTATACATCTTCTAGTACCATCTGGACAAGTTTTATATCCTTCTGGACAAGGGCCATCGTTACAGGTTTCTGTCTGACATATTACACTACCATCTTGACAAGTTTTAGTTGGGCATCCTGCACCAAAAAAGTATCGGAATTCGTTAGGTCCATAGTCGGGTCTAATAATACTGACTTTCTCATCTAATACTCTAGTTACCTTGCCTGGTTCGTCATATGTACCATCATGTTCTACTAGTTGAGAATATGCTTTAACATAAATCGTAAACTCTGTGGTGTTACTAGGGTCTTGACCATAACTTAAAAATTTGGCTGTGTTCTGTGGTATTGTATTAGTCAAGTCAACAATATTATCTAATGTAAACTTAAATATGTGATTAGAAACTGTGGGACCAGTAAAAAAGCCTTGCGATGAGCCATCGAACACCCCAGTAGTCCAATCTAGGTATAGCTCTAAGTATTCCCATTCTTCGGGCCAGTTGCTAAACCAGCCCTGATATAAACTCAAACGTCCAAATTCTGGGGACTGCTCAGTTAGAACAGAATAATCATCAGTGCTTAACAGGTTGCCCTCTTTTGCAACACCCTGAAGATGAACAGCCCGGGCGGCTTTAAATGTACCAAACTCACCTTTAGTGGTATTACAGAGAGTATGTACTTCAATCCAATTAATTTGTGCTAGGCCAAAAGTTTTTAGTGCATCAGGCCCTCCTGGTATTGTGGGCCAATCCATTTCAATCTCAGCAGTCATTGTCTCTGACATAGTAGTAAAACTATCGTCAGTATATCCTGTGTAATTATTAGTTTGAGTATTTGGGTAAGGTGCCAAATAAAGATCACCTGGTCTGCCTATATAGATTCCAGGATCTCCATCTAATAAAATAACTGGGTCTGGATTAGGTAATGCAGTATCTCTAAACCATGATAAATCAATATCTCCACCAGTCAGTCTGGCAGGATCTGATGAATCTACTTCTCCAGAATCATAACTATATTCTATTGATTCTGGATATCCTCGTGCTAATTCAGGTTCGGCCGCTATAACAATCCATTCTAATGTTCTACATAATCCATAACAAAACTCTGTCATACCTCCGCGATCTATTTCAGGCTGACCTGCAACTTCAATATTACTAAGAGTTTGTTCTAAACTAGTTCTTAAGGCTTCGTCATACCAGTAACGCAAACCAGCTTGTTCTGCAGGCCTACCAAATAATTGCTCATACTTTGCATTAATAGCGGCGGCTGTAGTGTTCTTTGTGGACTGAACAAAGTTGCCTGTGGTTTCGAAACCATCAGCAAACTTCATTCTAGCGCCTGGATAATAGGTAGCAATGTCGTCATCTACTAAACGATTAGCCTCAGCATACCAGTACTTCATGCCTTCTTGTTCTGCAGGTCTTTGTAAAGTGGTTAAGTATTGATTATTAATTGCTGTAGCTGTGGAATCTTTAGTTTCTGATACTAGATCTAATGAATTACCATTGCCATCAGTGTTTCTAACAGACCCGTCATTATATGTTATAGTTGCACCTTCATTGTAAACAGCGTAAGCGTCTTCTTTGGTTTTAATTCTTGGCTCAGGAGGTGGACCATCATCTCTCTGTGCATTTCCATCACCAGTGTAACCAGGGCAAGGCACAATTACTTCTTCATAACTACCTATTGAACTTAGGCTTGTGCCCAGACCACAATCTTTCCATCGCCACAATGTCATGCCAGCAAAATCTGAGAAATCAGGTTCGTTGTCTTGTACACCAGCTGGTTTAGGACATACAATTTCCCCGGCGCTGGCGCCGCCGGCTCCACTGGGTCCTTTGGGTTTGCCCAAGAATTTCCATAAATTGTTTAATGAATCACCTTGCCAAAAACTATTTCTGCGATATAAACAAGTTCCTGATCCTGGATCAGCGACGCCTGGGGCCGCCGCTCTGGTGGAGGGAGCGGCTGTGGAAGCAGTAGTGGGTGTATCCAATCTACGCAAATCATTAAGGGCATTAACTTCTTGTAAGGTAAACGCTCTGTTAGTAATTGTACCACTAGGTAATTCATCTATGATATCATCTGGTAGTTGTCTATCACATGTGCTAAGTACTTTGATGATATCTGCATTTAATTCTTGTTTAAACTGACTATCAAATTTTTGTTGTATTTCATCTGTAATGGTAGCGCCACTATCATAAAACATTCTGGTATAGACCTGGAAATCCATGTCTGATGGGAATCTACCCAAGGTACCCAGAAACAAACTCATTGTTTGGTTTGTGCTTTCAGCAAGAACTATATCTGTTGTACTTTCAACTGTTACATTTGTCACAAGATCAAGTATGGTATCTAACTCAGGCTTATCATATATCAGTTCCACATCTTTTTCTACATAATAAGTTATAGTTCCAGGACTGTCAATGTCACCTATTACGTTAGTAACTTCGATAATTACTTCAGTATTTTCATAACCATCCTCAATGCCAGGTGATGTGGATCTCTGAGTGAGTACAAATCTATCACCCACAGCATAGCCGTCACCTCCATGAGCAGTACTTACTTTGTTTACCTTCCAGTTGATTCTGTTTGCAGTACCACAACCTGATCCTGGGCAACATCCGGTGAGTTGGCCCTGATAAAAACTCCACTCATAATCAAAAACTGCCTGATTATGATCTTGTTCTAAAGAAGATCCTGATATTTGCTTAAAGTGATAAATGTTGTTACTTTCTAGAGGACCAGTGTCAACGTCACTGGGGGGACAACTATAATACCAGTTCCAATCAAAATCTGTCGTAGACAAACTTGAGAATACATTTTTAGGATTAGCAAACGGATTTAGTACTTTTACACCGTTAATGGGTCCTCTGATATTTGCTGTTTCCCCATCAACAGTTAATTTTTTTGTAACTACTTCTGGTTCACAATATGGTATGTTTACATTAGTAAGTTCAGTGTTAAGATCAATATTTACTCCGCAAACTCCTCCAGTAACTGCTTGTGTGACTCTGGTTACTACAAACTCTGCTTGAACTGCCATATCGAAAGTTGTTACTCTAAACTTATCGCCTATGTTGTAATTTGATCCTCCTGCTATAATAGTTACGTCAGAAAGTTGTCCCTGTCCATCAAGAGTTACTTCAAAGGCTGCGCCGTCTCCACCAACATTCATGGGGTCAATAATAATCTCCCCCTCACCAAGTTGGCCGTCTTGATCAATACCAACTTCTAAGATAACTCCGGATACATTAGTGCTCAGAGGCAGAGATGTAATACCATTGAAAGTAGACCCTTGGAAATCTGACATTAGATCTGGACTAGCAGATTTGACATCTATTACTGCATCTTCACCCTTTTGAATTAATCCAGCATGAACCGCCGCGGCATTCATATCGCTGATATCAGCATAGGGTCCGCGGCCATACACAGTGCCATAATCATTACCAGTAACTGTTAGTCGTCGTAGAAGTTTACCTTCAGGGGGACAAGGGCTTTCATCTCTTAAATCTTCTGATGTTTCAGGATACCATATGTCAGCATAAATGTCTATGCTTACTTCTCTGGGATGCTCTGTGGTTTCTAGTCTGTAATAGATACCGTCTTCTGAAGGTGTTTGGCAATACAATCCTTGTTGTTCTGGCGACAACTTTTCACGTTCAGCAAAAGTTATTCCTGTGCTGGGGTCATTGTTTTTGTAATAATTTATTACAGTTTCTTTATCACCTAAAAAATATCTGTAATAAGTTCCATTGTCTATGTATCCTGAATCAGGACCCACGCTCCAGTTTTCTTCAGGCACACCAAGATTGACTTCTGTGTCACCTTCACAGTTTATGACGTAAGGTTTATCAGCTAAGTATTGATATTTTTCTACTTCGATACCACGAGCCGGTCCTGTCCAAATACCAACTTTTTTGCGTTCGTCGTATCTTCCGCTAGGAGGTAGGGCCACTTTATTCTCCTAACTTAGCTTTTAGTGTGTTTACTTCCTGAGTAAGTTCTTTGATAGCTTCTACCAGTAAAGGGATCATAGTATCATATCTGACACCCTGGTAGTTGTCACCGTCTGGGGATTGGTCTTCTAAATCATAAACAGCTTCAGGCAACACTTCTTTGACATCCTGTGCTATTAAACCTGAAATTCTCTCCTCAGGGCGATTCTTGTAGTTGAAGGTGTATCCATTGAGTTTGCCAACTTTAGCCAATGCTTCAGGTATGATCTCAAGGTTTTCTTTGAGTCTAACATCTGATACACTTGTAAAAGCAGTAATGTCACCAGAGGCTTTGATAGCACCGCCTACACTAAATGATCCAGAGTGGGTGTATGTACCAGAAGAGCCGCCTGATTTAAAAGTAACTCCACCAAAAACTATGCTTGATCCTGCAGTCATAGTGTTTACAACATTTCTGTACATGATGTTAGGAATTCCACCACCACCATTATCGCCAAAACCATCGATGCTAGCGATATAAATTTCGTGTGTAGACGGACTAGGACCATTAGATATTTTTCTGATACCTATTGTGCCTGAAGCACTACTACCACCTTTATACAAATTGTCACCAACTGCAAGCCAGTCAAGACCAAGTACTCCATTGTTATTAATTAATCCAGTCCCTGCTGGTATGTTACCTGGACCACTAGCGGCATAGGCTGGACCCAGGTCTAAACTAAGCGTAACTTGATTAAAACCATTATCATCAACGTTATTTCTGTTTTGTGTTACCTGCAAGGCATCATTGTTGGAGGATCTTATTGTGCCAACCACCATGGGGGCACCACCATTGATTTGAAGTCTGCGTTCAGATTCAGTATTAGTATTGATGACTTCCAAGCCAGTTTCATTACTGGGGTCTGTAATAATATCTAAAAACTGATAAACTCGCTCAGTGGAATAATATAATCTGTCAGGACATACTGAAGGATCTCCTTCCTGAATGTCACAGGTAGAAATATCAGGGAAGTTTACAGCAATAGCCCCGTCCTCATCAAAGGTGAGTCCATTACCCAATACTGCTGAAATGGTGGCTTCACGATTATAAATGTCTTGGTAGGGCTCACCAGGATAATCATCTACTCTTACACTTACCTCAATACCCTTTTTCTCGCCAGGTAGTATGTTGGTAAACACTGTACCGTTATCTAACCACCATACTTTGCCTGCACCATCACAAACTAATCTGGCATTTGTAGAGGCATTGCCAGGGAATACATAGGGCATACCATTGTTAGGGTCACCTATTTGTAGTTTTTCATAAACATAAACATTGTCTGCGTGGATATCATCAACCGGATGTTGAGGAGAACCAATGCTAACATCATCACCTTCTACTATGAGATCGCCGTCTATCTCAATATTTGTAACATAGATGTTTTCTATGGGGTTACTGTCAGTACCCAGTGTGACATTGTCACCGTTGGGGATAATAGCAGTACTAACATACAGATTGTCTATCCACCCTTCTGCGAATACATTGGCTGGACCACCCAAGTCATAAGTCAGGTTGGCTACTGGTAAACTATCAGCGCCATGATGGAATACATTAGCGGCGGCAATGTTAGCGCCGTCAGCGCCATAACTGCCTAAGTTTAGTGCGTAACTTGTCTCAGCACGTCTGGCTAAACTGGCTATGGGGTATTCTGCAGTGGCATCTTTTCTGACATTAAGACCTGGTCTGATGTTAACACCAATGCCGCCAGGCTCGTTTAATTCATCCCAGAAGTTAAGAGCTTCTTCTTCTGAGTTAGTTGTAACATCTAGCGCAGTAAATGGATCATTACGACTAAACAAGCCTATGAGTGTTTCTGATCCATACAGAGTGGGCACAGTACCATTTTTGATGTTAATGGTGTTAAGTCCATCATAACTTTGTGTGACAGCCAAAACTGGTACATCACGATTATCTGATGCTCTTCTTAAAAAGATGTTTCTGATTCTGGTTCCAAATTGTGAGGGAGAGCCCTGGCCAATAGTGTTGTAACTAGAGCTTATTTCTCCAGCATAGGCGCTATCATACCAGGTATTATCATAGTATACTTTTAACTTTAATATGCTCTCATCAAAGTAAAAGTTACCGTCACTCTGATTGCCGGCTGGTGGAATTTCACTTACTGGTACTTTACCTGTTTGTACCCAGTTAGCACCATCATACACTTTAAAGATACCGTCTGAAGTATCATACCAAAGTTGCCCGGTCAACGTAACTGTGGACTGTGGTGGAGTGCCGTCAGCAAAGTTTTCCAACAGATGAATAAAGTTTGTATCAACTGGTTCGCCATAGTCAGGTACATTTCTACCTGGCAGTGTCAAAGCGGTTTCTGTGTTAAAGGATTGATCCCCTACATAAAATATTCTACTTCCGCTAGTGTTATTAATGACGTATGGCATTTGTTATCCCTTAACTCAACTGTATCCTGATAGTATAGATGATCTCAATAATTCTGTTTTGTGACTTTTGTACTGGGTGAAAGATTACATGTGTAAGCATGGTGCTAGTGTTAATTGGCACTGGATTACTAGGGTCTGAGGGGTAACTAAAAATAGCCATCTCATCAAATATATAATCGCCTTCGTTAGTAGTACTAGAGTCGAACAAGTCCTGATCTGCAGGCTCATCATAGCCCAGGGTACAGGTCATTTTGATATCTGTGTAACTTGGTCCAGCAATAATATCAATCTTATCAAGCTCGTTGTTGACAGTATTAATGGTTTTGTAATATGTTCTGCTGTAAAGGTTAGCACCTGACTCATATGCTTCGCTTACTCTGGGAGTCTTGTACAATACTTTACCAGTGGTGTCCACGCTGGTGCCACCGTTACCAAAGGCCATGTACTGAATGTATGCGCCTTGCCCATTATTGAGGGCGTTCGCAATAAGGTTAGCCATGTTGCCGTAGTGGATGGCGTTGCGCTGATTGAGTAGAGTCTCGCCAGTCTCCTTGTCACGAATAAGAACGTGACCTTCAACGTTTATGCCAGCCAACTCGTTTGGTACTGTCTTGGGCTGTTCTGGCACGGGAGTCTCCTGATTTTTGTTTTCTTCTGACATTGTTGTATTTATCCTTCTTTATTAAGTACCCACATTAAATTATGCTTGCGTTTATTTCAACTCCGTGTAGGAACTTCATTATGCTGTTTGTATCTCTGCTGTCTGTGTTAGCCAGGTCAGCCAAACTAAGTGCTGGGAATCCTGTGGCATTGGCATGATCCCAGGGAATATTGTTGAGATCGATATTAAATGTTACTAATGTATTGCTCATGCCTTCCACAAGTGTCTCTGATGTCCACAAATCATCTCTAACAAGTATTGTATTATTTGTGCCCAGATATTCAAACCACTCAGCAAAATATGTACCAGTATCAATATGCAATGTAGGCGTATCTATTTCGTTGATAGTAAAGTATCTGCCTGATATTCTCAAAAACTCTCGTCTAAAGCCGCTCTGCCATACATCATCTACTCTGGCTGTGACTGTGGGTAAGCCAAAACTGTTGATAGTGTTTGCTATCTGAGCTACATTTTGACCAGTGATGTCAGCAAATCCAGTGATATCTGCATTGGGCTCTAGTACTGGAGTAAAGTTTTCTGTAATGCTGATATTACCACTAGCCAAGCCACTAACAAACACATTACTTCTCACAGTAGCCAGCGCGTCATATGAATCGTTGCCAGCGGGCACGAGTGTTACATTACTAATTATATTGCCATTTCCAGATAACTGTTCACCAATAATATTTGTGTTACCAAACGGATCCTCTAACACAATAACATTACCTAATGGTGAATCATCTATCATAAAGGATATGTCACCCTGTGTAAAGTCTGTGGTTATCTTACAGAAGCTAAACTCTTTGGGCACAATGCAGTCCAATGTAAATCTTGCTAGTCCTTCCTGTACAAAAGATATACCTGTTACATTACAAGTTTGTGATATTATGTTACCATAATCCCAACCTGGTTGCCAGCCAGTACCAGTGTTAGCGCCAAATACTTCTGACACAATAACATCTATGTTAGATTCTGCTACTACGTTAGCATTTGCTTCTGATGAAATTATAAATATGTTTCCTGGATTATCATTGTCATCATAGTTGTCGTCATCCCAGTTGTAAATCTGTTCGTATCTATAGCCCTGATCCAACCAAATATTTCTCCAGGGATCTATGTCATTAAAACTTTGTGCTTCTGATCCATCATAAACCTCTACATTAGCATTAGCAAACCAATCTTGTATCACAGTACCTTCTGCTCCTCGCTGGAACTGTGTGATAACACCAGTAACCATATCTTTGCGATCGTACTTAACAAGTTCTGAGCCATTAAGCCACAAGTATCCAGGTATGCCAGGTTTAGGATCAGGCACAACACTTGGATCTACAAGCACAATTTCTTCGTCCCAACTGCGTAGATCTTCTGCTAATAATGTTCTTTGTCTCACTCTGGTATAGTCAGTTTGTCCAAACAAGCTCTGGAATATCTGGAATTCCACTGGTTGGGCATTGGTAGCGAGACCTACTTTAAGCCAAACTGTGGTTGTTTCACTGTCATAGAGGTTGTTACCTGAACTTGTTACATCAATACTTTCGATCTGTGGCCAAGTCTTTCCACCAGGCCAGCCATCGGGAGGCGCCTGTTGGTTAAGTCTAAAGGTAGCATTTGCTCCCAGCCCACCATCGTCAGCATAAATTTCTATCGCTCTACAAGTACCGTAACTTCTGTTTATGAGATGATCACTAACATTTACTTCTGTAATTGTACCGCCCACGACAACAACATTACCATTGAGACCTTCCTCCCATACTCCAGTTCTGGGGTTGTACCACCTATCATCTGCTCCTATGGGGATGAGTGATGTTTCAGTGTTTGTGTAAACATTAAGTATATTGGGATCATAGGGGTCAACCTGCACTAATTCTTCAGGGCGTTCTTCGCCATACAATACTCTGAGGAAACTTATGCCGTCAAAGCCGTCATAATCTTTGTCATTTCTCCTGAGGTTGACCTCTGGTGGTGGCTTGAAGATGCCAACATAATTGTTGACTGCTGTAACCACATCCCAATAAAACTGTTCATAGTCCTCTGTGCCGTAACCAAACTGTGTCTGATAATCGTAAGTGGGATCAGCACCAGGTACTACTTTGGTAAAGATACTTGCATCCAGAGTCTCACCTTGCCAATCACCGCCTACTTTGTTCTTGAGTAGAGCAAGGGTAAAGTTTAAACTACCTGATTCCACAATCTCCAACATTACATCAGGATCAGTTGCTATGTTATTGTAGGGCTTTTCTTGCAAATCCCAATCAGATGATAACCATCCTGTATTCGCTGGTACATTCTTATTTGCTTTATACAAATCAAATGTTGCTCTGAGTACGTCGTTGGGTCTGCGTACATAGTCGCCCTGATCATAAGCAATTGCACTATCAAAAACTGGATAGTGATTTGATATATCCAGATTGAATTGATTTATTACCACAGGATCAAACTTAAATATTCTATCAATAGCTCTGACATTACTACTAGCCGCTACCTCTTTGATGGTTAGATTACTAAGACTGACTATGTTGTTTGTAATACTTTGCTCCAGAGGAGTAGTATTTGCATTCCACAGATACTCAGTAAACCTCCAGTTTGTTCTGTCGTATGTGAGGTTTATATTATTATGTCTGATAGGATCATCAGCCTTATTTGTAATACTAAAGTAGTTGACATAATCAGGATCAGTTGACATAATAGCACGATCCTGAGCATTGTAATCATCTAATATTCTGATAGTACCTGTATTGGGATCAGGATATGGTGGCTTATCATAGTCGCTAATACTGCGCAAACCAGCATTGGGGTTTGTATCTATGGGCAACTCATTACCGATCTCTGCACCAGGTCCTGGTAATCCTGGTATGCCTGGCACACCACTATCTATATCATCATATTCACCGTCTCCAGGTATTCCATCTTCAGGTCTGATAGTACCAATGATTTCCATGGGTGGTGACTTACCGTCACGATACTCGCGTACCTTACTGGTGTAAGGCTTGGCTTCGTCCATGTAGTCCAGGATAGCCTGATAGTTGTCTGGCTTGAAGCCTGAGATCTGTATGAGATCTTCTTCCTC
>Ga0181568_10002283_pt1 | contig 17440 bp, 13 predicted proteins | sample 101ome_20_FD_133758 | JGI IMG/M metagenome (GOLD analysis project Ga0181568, IMG submission 133758) | Coastal salt marsh microbial communities from the Groves Creek Marsh, Skidaway Island, Georgia - 101404AT metaG (megahit assembly) | ecosystem: Environmental > Aquatic > Marine > Intertidal... | reverse complement strand
TGAGATGCCCTCCTAAAGAAGGAAATGCTTCGCAACGATGAGGATGCCCCATCAATTATCGAAAGTAGGCTAGCAGGATGGTGGGCACATCAACTTGAGCTCAACATCCCACGCATTTGGCTGGATGTCGATGAATTGGAACGAGCAAACCGTGTCCAAGCGCGAGAAGGTGGAGACATTGAAACCATCATAGAAGAAAGCAGAAAGAGGGCAGAAGTGGATGCTCAACGATTCCTTGAACTGTACCAACTGCTACCTGAGCAAGAGGAGCCATACACCCATCGTATCAACGCGACCAGCCTAAACCCTCAAGAAGTGCTGGCCCTGGTTCTAGACATTGTGGAGGGAATGAATTGAGTGGAATCATAGTTCTTGATGAGGAATCTGAGACGGATGATGCTATTGGCACATATCCAGATCAGAAAACAATTGAACAACGTTTGGAATCCGGATTTTTCCTTCTTGACAAGGGGGCTGGTCCAACATCGCATCAGGTTGCGGCATGGGTTCGAGATATGCTCGGCCTACCTAGACTTGGACACGGAGGAACACTCGATCCATTCGCAACAGGAGTCTTACCGTTGATGGCTGGGAAAGCCATGCGTTTGACCAAACAAATTCTTGAGCACAACAAGACATACATTGCAGTCTTCAAATTCAAGAACGAAGTAGAACAAGATGCACTTAACGATGTGATGAAGCAGTTAAGCGGGCGAATCTACAACGTCCCACCAGAAATTTCTGCAGTCCGTGTTCAAGTAAGGACCAGGAAAATTCACGACTTTTCTCTTCTTGACCAATCGTCAAAACACATAGTTGCTCGAATTCGATGTGAAGCAGGCACGTACATTCGTACCATGGCAAGGGACATGGGTCTTCTGCTCAATCAGCCTGTTGAATTGAAAGAGTTGCGAAGAGAAGATTCCGGACGCTTTTCACTTGATGATTGTGTTGAATTGCATGAAATTGCTGATGCAATATGGCTTTGGAAAGAATGCAATGAAGTTGATGCATTACTTCGAATGCTCCACCCAACGGAGAAGCTTCTTGCTGGCTTGCCCCGAATCGTTGTCAAAGACAGTGCTGTTGCTGCACTCGCTCATGGCGCTCCATTGCTGAGGCCAGGTCTCGTTTCAATTCCAGATGACCTTAGTACAGGACAAAACGTCCTCGTAACAAGCATCAAAGGCGAAGCTGTGTGCTTCGTCAAAGTCAACACTGACAGTGAAAGCATCTCCAAAATGGAAAAGGGCGAAATCGCTCGACCATCAGCAGTACTGATGAACGATGATGTCTATCCTCGTCGTTGGTGATCAAGCTTCAAAGTACTCTTCGTAGATGAACTCCTCTGTTTCAATTCGTATTTTCAATTCTGACATGTCCCCACATCCATTCCATCAGCATTGCTGAACGACCCCCACAGTCTTGGAACATAGTGGACAAAAATCCTCACCGTTATGAATGTTCATGTTGTTTCAAACATTATCCGACAACGGAGTTGCGCTTTTATGTGTACTTCATCATCCAAAGAAGATGGGTTCATCTCCTTCCATCCATTGAGAATGTTTGACCATACAATTACGGAAGATTTCGCTATCAAGCATGGCTTCTAACCATCGATGAAGATGAGGGAGAGGAAGTGCATCAAACCAAGTACGATCGGTGTTGGCAAATTGTCGAACAAACGGTGAAAGTGCATAGTCAGCAATTGTGCAATCGTTTCCACACAGGAAATCATTTTCTGAGAGACGAATGTTGTACTCCTGTAAAAATGCAACAACATGGCTTCTGTGTTCCTCTGGTGCTAACGGATTTTCATATCGATTGTTGTACTTGTACCGATCAAGATGGTGCTTGAAATCACCATCATTTCCATCCACGAGATCTTTCCAATCACCTACTAGAAACGTTTCATCCAGCGACCATAGCATAATATCCATGCTTTCTTCAATCACTGTACCATCTTCCAGCAAAAGGACAGGAACTGTACCCTTCGGAGAGATTTGCAACATATGCTCTGGCCGATCTCTCAAAACAACCTCGCGTATCTCGACCTTCACTCCAGATAGAAGCAAAGCCATCCTCGCTCGCATAGCATATGGGCATCTTCGAAAGCTGTAGAGAATTGGCTGACTCATACAATCACTCATACTTACGAATCTTTGCAGGCGCAAGTAGGGTGAAACCTGCAATGATTAGGGCCAAAGCAATGAAGCTACCAACGTAAATTACGGTCGTTGAAATACCTGCATCAACATCCTGAGGATCACTTGTTTCCGGTTGAACAAGGGTCAATGAAGCCTCCATTTCATTGTTGGATTCATTTCGTTCGTCAATCACTTCACCGCCATCAACAATGGCATCAACAACCATGAATTCACTGTCGATTGGTGTTTGGAAGGAACATTCCGTAACTGCAATCTCACCTGGACCCAACGTTGGAATCGAAGAGATATCTGCTGTTTGTCCGTTCACAGTACAACGAATCGTAACCATTTCTGCATTTGCATAACCATAGTTTCCTACATAAATTCGTGCCTTGAGAAATTGGCCATTTTCAGCAGATTCCATTTCAGTGAAGACACCGCTTGAGTCATCTCCAATGACGAGATCTGTGATTTCGAGATCGGGCAAGGACACGACATGAAGATCAAGAACTCGATCAGAGCATGACGTTGAATCACAAAGACTCAGAAGAACGGAGGTGTAACCTGGCGTTGGTGCGATGAGGGTGATCGTCTCTGCATCTAAATCGACATCAACCCACGATCTATTTGCATTGATCGTTATTGATGTTGTTGCACTGTCAACATCTGACCAAGCAAATGGTATCGTGGTCTCAAGTGCGTGTTCAACTTGCACAAGAGCGGGGAATTCGTTCAACACTGGGGCATCATCAACAGAGGCAACAAAGACATTGAACGTCTCCATGTGGGCATTCCCTGCAGCATCCATGACGGTCATGACAATTTGAGAACTTCCTGATTGTTCAGAAAGAAGGGAAATACGAACTTCCCCTTGATCAAGCGAAACATCAACAATATCCGGTTCAGAATTGACGAAACTCACAGCAAGGTCCTCTGAAAGTCCACGATCATCTGTACATCGTGTTAGGAGTGGGACAAACAAGCCGCCACCATCCTCAGTAAGATATTGGTCGCCAACCAACTGACAAACGGGGTTTTCATCATAAAGAATATCGTAACCACCATCAATGTCTATAGAATTTATTTCCAGTGCTGTTGTACTAGCACTACCATCAGAATCCCAAGTAAACCATGTCTTGATTGAAACTTCGACGTTTGTGTTTTCCGCAAGGAACGTGTGACCTATTGGAATTTGATGAGAGAATTGTCCAAGCTCAACTGGAAGATTCGCAACCGTGATATCATTCACTGAAATTGTCCACCGAGAAAGAGTAGCATTGATTCCAGAAGCATCCCCGTAGACTCGCCCATGAATCGTCAGCATTGGGTCGTTGATATCCACATGGACTGATACGACGCAAGCAACATCTGTCGATACTCTGACTTTGACGTATTCTGAATCACTTGGTAGAGCATCCCCCGAATACATCGAGAAGCTACTGAAAGCAACTCCATCAGTAGAGGTCGAATATTGAATACTTACGTTTCCTTCCGTACCAGTCTCATTGACAACGAAATGGATTCTGCCAAAGGATTGCTCGGCTGGGACAGAAACTGCTTCACTGGTCCATGTCCCGATCGACTGAGCATCACTTGATTCCAAACCACATATCGACAATGCCATCCCATTGTAATCCCCTTGACTTAAGTCCAAATCAACAACAGGCAATGAATGGCCACTTGCTGTCGAAGATGCTTGTCCGACTTCACCGCCGTACCATGGAGTCTCCATCGTGACGTCAATTCCAATTGCATCCAATTCGAGGCGGGCATCATCCGTTTGTCCAACTGAAACGTAGTCCATGGTAAATTTCACATTTGAAAGCATAGCCCACGTCCATGAATCGATGGTTGAGATATCGAAACTATAGTGTGTCCCGTTAATGTAATCGAGAGCAGAACCTGTGTTTGACCAGGTTCGAAGAATTTCAGAACCGTTCGACCAATCCATAGAGAGTCGGACTGAATCAATGTTCAAGGCATCTGTAATCTTGAACGAAAGCACGACACTTACGCCTGTGATCACATATTGAGTCGACGATGTGACATCGAAATCCTGGACACTCATGACAGGGCCCGTTGACCACATAAACAAGCCATCAGGAGCACCAATGACATTCTCGGATTCGGAGGGACTTGTCAGACTCCAGTACGAGAGTGTATCCGTGTTTTGTGGTCGCTGATGGACCATGGTCATTCGCTGATCAGAAATCATCGATTCCGTGTAGGAGGCAGGTTGAGACGTAAATGATGTGGTAGCGGCAACCGACCACTGAGAGGGATCTGTCAAATCACCTTGTGGGAACAAATCGAAAGTTGAGGTCTCATGAACCGAGCGTGCAGACGCTGTTGAAACCATAGGTGATGTGAGGGCAACACATAGTACGAGAAACAACATGACCGCATTCCACTTTCGTCGCATGTCCATAGGATTGGGTGGTAGCATTTCAAACAACGGGTTTCTTGATACGGCGACGTATTGTTGAAATACCACGCACATGACGGACAACTCCCCATGGCTGTGGTGGTGTAGGGGTTAGCACGGCAGATTGTGGTTCTGCCAGCCCGGGTTCAATTCCCGGCCACGGCCCCATTCATTCCAATTCGTTTGAATCGATGATGTGACCCATTCTCTCAACCTTGGTTTGCAAGTATTGCAAATTGTCTTCACCAACACCCGCAACCAACGGCACTGTCTTCGAAACAACAATACCATGTTGTTCGAGCTGTTTGACCTTATCTGGATTGTTCGTAAGCAAAGCAACGTCTTGAATTCCGAGATCGTTCAACATCGTTGCTGCAATCTGATAGTCTCTGCCGTCAGCCGGGTGTCCCAAAATCAGGTTCGCATCAAGCGTATCAGCGCCATGATCCTGCAGATGGTACGCTTGGATTTTCGCATGCAAACCGATACCTCGGCCTTCTTGGCGAAGGTAAAGTAGACAGCCCCAACCATTGTCGACAATTGCTTTCAAGGCAGCATCAAGTTGTGGACCACAGTCACAGCGGAGAGAGGAAAAGGCGTCCCCAGTCAAGCATTCTGAATGAACTCGCATGAGAACAGGGTCCGGTCCGGCCATCGAACCGAGCATCAATGCTACATGGTCAAGTCCAGTCGCTTCTTCATGGTATACGTGAATATCGAAATGTCCCCATTTTGTTGGAAGTTTCGCCACACTTGGGATCTCATCACTCATTTGCCTTCACCTCAATAAGAAACGCATACTCGCCTTCATTCGATTCTATGGAAAGAAGTTCATGAGGTGTTCGGCCAAGCATCAATGGGATATCATGGAGGGTCTCTGGATCGCTTGCAAGAACCCGAAGTACTGAACCTACGTTCATTGAAGACAATGCTTGTTTGGCTTCAGCAACCGGAACAGGGCAAAAAAAGCCAAGAACATCAAGCAGATGCGTAGCATCCTTACTCTCGACCATGGTCTGTTGTCAAACCTCTGCTTTTTGAACACATCCACGCTTATGCTTCAATTGACGCAACACGTTGAAGAGGAGCGAGCGTAAGCACCACTCAATGGGTGAGTCTGCTTCCTCAAAGGCGAGCGATGACATGAGCTGGGGTGAAGTCGCCCAGCTAGGTCTACGTTACGGTAAAATTCCGTTAGCACTTTTGGCCGTTGAAGCATTGTATTGGTTTATCACTCAACCATCGGATACACTTGCGTTGATTCAAGTCACTGAGGCCTACATTTGGAATGAAGTAACCCAACTTATGTTTGGCGAGGGTGCGTCGACTTTGAGTACACACAACGGTTGGATGACACGAATTGATTTCCACCATGAATCCTTTCCAGGGGCGTTTAATTCGGTTGGACTCTATGTTTCCGATGAATGTGCGGGAGTCCATGAAATGATCTTTATCTCAACCTTAGTTCTCATGACTGATGGAGTGACTCAGAGAGAGAAATTCAAGGCCATCACAGTGATGTGCGGGATTGTTTACGTGTTAAACATCGTTCGACTTGTTGCATTCTATCCCATCGCAGTAGAGGGATGTCTTGCGAACCCAAACCAACCTGAATGCTTGAACGACATGTGGAATTTTCACACTTTTGTCTATCAATGGGGTTTCCTCATTGTCTTGCTGATGATGTGGCTTGTTTGGTTCAAATTCATTGGTGGCGCAAACAGGACTATGAAAGCTTCACAGGAAGAAAAGGAACAGTGGCGAATCACGATTCGCAAGCGTTGGGAACAGAAGCATCTCGCCCTCATTGGCATCATGATTGCCTTCTTTGGCATCGCATGGTTTTGGGTCAATGGCAATGCAACAGCAATGGATGCAAAAAACGTGATTGACTTTTGTGCGTTCAGTGACTTGACAACTCCAAACTGTTACGACGCTCAAAACACTTGGGACAATGCCATTCAAGGAGCATGGTCGTTTGCTGTTCTCGGACTCGTCATTGGTGCCGTTGGGTTTTACGAGATCGAACGAAAGGATTCTGATGGTAATTGGCCTGAAATCGAATCCAAGAATGCAGACGATTCAGAACTTGAACCTAAACAAAAGAAAGAGAAGCCAAAAGGATCATGGAGAAATCGTTCATCTTCGAACGAAGAAGAGTGATCAAAGTACGTTAGCATCCACTTTTTGAGATCCAAATGGATGCATCTTGATCGCTTTCATGGCCAATCCCAACTTACTGCTGTGGATTGCAACCACAGTTGAGTCGCCTTCAAATCGCACGTCGCCAATGGCAAGTGCATCGCATCGAAGATGCTCTTCAAACCAAGAAGCAATTTGCAATGGTGAACCAAGTTCACCTGCTCCTGCATCGAGACGGATGTTGACGAAACCGTAGACATCGGCATTCTCACCAAAGTCATCTTGCTTCTTAACAGGATCTCGTTCAACACCTTCAGGCAACTCCGGTGCGTCTGTTTCCTCAATATCGAGATTGTAGGTTGCAATGATTTTACCGAGTTGAGGGGCATCGTCTTTCGAGACCAAACTCCAAGCCTCTCCGTGACGTCCAATACGTCCAGTTCGACCAATACGGTGAATGAAGGAATCAATATCTGAAGGAACATCGTAGTTGACGACAAGAGTAATTCCATCGATATCAATACCTCGAGCTGCGACATCTGTTGCAACGATGGTCCGTACGTTTCCTTCACGGAATTTGTCGAGGATTCGCTCTCGTTGATTCTGCTTCAGGTCCCCATGCAAGCCAGCAACATCGAATCGATGCTTTTGCAATCGTTGCACAGCAAGATCGACCATTCTCTTGGTGTTGCAGAAGATGATGCACTGATCTTCTTCGCCCATGCGGACCAACAATCTGCCAAGTGCCCAGAGTTTGTTTGCACGGCCAATCGAGATTCTGTACAAATCAATTGGAGGAACATCGAGTTCTTCCTGATTCGTCATCACGAATTCAGGATTGTTCGTGAATTCGTTTGCAGCGTCAAGGATTTCTTGGGGGAAGGTCGCTGAAAACAGAAGGGTCTGTTCACGTGAAGTGGTTCTCTCAAGAATCCAAAGAATGTCAGGAAGGAATCCCATATCCAACATGCGGTCAGCCTCATCGAGGCAAAACACCTGAACACTTGCAAGGTCAAGATGGCCACGATCAGACATGTCCATGACACGTCCCGGAGTCCCAACAATAACGTCTACACCAGCATCAAGCCCTTTTGCCTGCTTTTCGAGATCGGTCCCACCGTAAACAGTCATGATGGAAACTCCTGAATCGCCTTGTAAGAGGTTCAACTCTTCAGCGACTTGCTGAGCAAGTTCACGAGTTGGTGCCAGAATCAAACCTTGAAGGCTTCCAGTTGGTTTGCAGCGCTCAAGGATCGGAATACCAAATGCTGCAGTCTTTCCTGAACCTGTTCGGGCTTGCCCAATAACGTCTCGACCTGAACGTGCCAATGGAATCGTATCACGTTGCACCTCAGTCAAGCATTCCCATTCAAGGGAAGCAATACCTTGCATGATGGAATCAGGTAGTTGTAGCGAGTCGAATCGTGTTTTGGTGAACATGTTTGCTCCTTCCGTCTCTTTGGTTCAGGCCACCGAGACGGAGGTGGCCCCCACGCACATCAGAAGTTGTCTCGATCCTTAATTTCAGCCTGAAGTTGGCCCATCCAATACTTCTTGGCGTTGTCACGGTTGAGCGGACGACGCATTTGTCGAACGTGTTCAAGGATGTATTGTCGGAATTTCAAAGCCTTGGTTCGGTTCACACCCTTTGGTGTAATTCCTTCCCATAGTCTGTCAAACTGGAGTTCTTTGTCGTCCATCATGTGATGACCTCGATGTCCAACCGACCGAGCACCCCCTCATAACCATGTCGTTACGAGTCTTGATTCTCATCTTCGCAAGGAGTATCCAAAAGGTAAGGTTCTGGCGGAGCGTTTTCAAGACCAACCGCCTTCCCTTGCGCTTGGGCGACTTCACGTTCCAGTGCTGGCACCGGCAGGGCAGGAGAGAGGAAGGCATTCTTCTCAGCCTCACTTCCTTCAATCGATGCATCGAAGGTCATCTCCGTCAACATCTTCTTCAATTCAGAATCGGTTTCTCCTTGGAGGAGCTCCGTTGCAACGAGTCGGAGTTTATCCTCAACAAGAAGCATTGGAAGCATCTCTATGCAAGAGCGACGTACAACAACGTTTGGATGCCGAGCCCCGTTCATGATCAAGTTGCGTGCACGAGAGTCGTCTGTATCCATCGACCGAATGGCTCGTAACGCGTTGTTTCGAACCTTCTCATCGGAATCTAGAATGGCTCGCTCTGTCAACATGATGGCGATTCGAGGTTCCTTCTTTGAGAGCGAAGAAAGAGTTTGTGAAGCATTTCTTCGAACCTCTGCATCTGCGTCGTTAAGGGCCCATGAGATTAGATCCCAACCCATGGCTCCAGCTCGTTGCACGATGTTTCTGAGAAGTTTGGATGCTTTTCGCCTCAACCGAACGTCGTCGATAAGAAGTAATTCATCGATGTGATCACAAACGACTTCTGGCCATGTTTCTGTCAAAGCCTTCAAACCACGCCATGCAGGTTCACTTCGAGCGGTAATGGTTGACCGCAATTCTTGTGCAAGTGAACTGTCAACTCCGGAAGGGAAGGTTGGTGCAGCTAATTCGAGGCATGTACTCGCCGCTTTACGGACGCGTACATCGTCGTCATCGAGAAGAACTGAAAGCCAGTCAAACAACTCGTCAGAGCGTTGTTCAGCAACGGTTGGTAAAACCTCCAGTGCAGCGACGCGAATCGTTGCATCATCAGATTCGAGAGCATGCAACAAACTTGCATGAGCACGATCTGCCCAGACCCCTTTCAATCGACTCAACCCTTGAACGCCATCAACACGAGATAGTGTGTGACGACCGCCGTTCCAATTGACAATGAGTTGTTCTTTGTCACCCGTAGAGAGGTCAAGAAGATCTTGGCGAGTGCATTCCATCCATGGACCTGTACGCTCTTTTTTGTTGGTTTTTCGAGCCTGACGACGACCTGTTGCGATGGGCAAACCTGTCCGGGGGTCTCGTGCAATATACTCTCGAACCATCTTACCAATCAAAGGGGGCATCCTTCCAGTGATTATGAACCTTCACTTGAAACGTTCTGGACAGACTTCGGCAAGCCTCAAGAACGGGATGAAACAACGAAGATGCATGTCGTATCGTCGCGCAATGCTGGGTTTGGTTTTGACCAGCATTATGATTCTAGGAACAATCAATCCTGCGCAACTTATTCTTGACGAACAAAACAACGACATAGAACGAGCGAATGGAGAGGAAACTGGATTTACTGGACAAAATTTCTTGCTCAACAAGGTTAACAACAACGCAGCGAATAACGAGATGGAGTTGCAGCGACCTGAAATCACTTGGACAGCCACAACAGGTGGCGGTTTAATGATTACAAGGGCCCATGGTTGCATGGCTCATGACACAACGAATGGATTGGTCTATCTTATGGGTGGTCGAACAGACCCCGATCCACAACAAACCAACGACGAAGCATCAACAAATCTCATCGAGATTTGGAATCAGTCAACAGAAACATGGTCATTGGCCCAATTTAGCATGCCAAATGCACAACAATACCATGAATGCGTACAAATCAATGACAAGATATACTCTATTGGCGATTGGTATCCCAATGTATCTCCTGCCCGAAAATCTACTGGACAGGTTCAAATTTACGATCTTACAACAGAAGCATGGTTGAACAACACAACAAGCATGCCTCCATCAAAGGAGGTCGGGAACTTTGGAATGGCTTCCATCGGTACAAAGATCTACATCGCAGGCGGTGTTCAGAACTCAAGTGCGAATGATGCCACTGATCGATTGCTCCAATACGATACTGTCACGGGTATATGGACCGAACTTGCAAACATGACTGAGAAGCGGTTCGCTTTCCCATTGGTAGAATACCATGGTCTGCTTTACGCATTTGGTGGAATGCAAGGGCCCTATACCTGGAACAGTCAACCGGTGATCAATACGAGCGAAGTTTACGATCCAGCAACCAATACTTGGACAAAACTTCCAAACATGTCGTTCCATCGATTCGGGATGGCGGCCTCGGTCCACAACGATGAGATTGTACTCATCGGCGGACACAGCCAAAGTGCGTCCGTCAAGGATACATGGGGGTATGTCCCAACAACCAACGATTGGAGGAAACAAGACGACCTCTCAATGGGAATCTACGACCTTGCAGCCATCGATGCTGATGGAGTCACCGTGTTTGCTGGAGGCGACATCTCCTCACAACCGTACGGTACCGGGTGGGGTGTTCAGTATCTTGATGAGACCGAAATAGCACCTCGAATCGACAACCATACCGGCTGGATTTCATCACCGATTAACAATCTTGCAACCACTGAGCACGGGTCTGCATCATTGATGTGGATGGAATTAAGCGGTTCGACACCAGCTTCCACTTCACTAGGGTTCCAATACCGCGTATCGAATTCAGAATCTGGAGTTGCCTCGGAAACATGGAAACCAGTCGACACATTGAACCCAGCCAATCTTGCACTTCTCGGCATAGGAAACCACTCTCTATCAACCGTTGCTGCAAGCGACAAAGGCTTGATGGAATACAGAATCCAACTGTACACAGAAGAAGTGCAAAACTGGGAGATTCCAAATCTTGACGCAATCCGCTGGGGTGCAGAGGAGGCTTCATTTTCACTTTCGAACCCGTCTGCGATTCAACCAAACGCTCCACAAATCACATTCACAAGCCACCACGCAGCAATGGAAAATCAGATGGCTCAACCCGCAGTGTTCGAATTTGCCATGATCAAGGCCACCTCTGAAGGCTTCATTCACCCCAACTCGGCATGGACAACAATCCGTATTTCGTCGGATGGAAGTGGAGCGATCGTTAGCGATGACGATAACTTGGTCGACAGTTACAGTGTATCCGTTTCCGCTCCAATCAATGGAGTTCGAAACGTTGACTGGGGGCTCGCATTCAACGACATGGATACTGATAAAATTCTGATTCGCACTTCAACTGAAGGTGTAGCAACATCAACGTACACCCACACAACTCCAGTCAACATCGACCGATCAATCTCGGTATTTATCGATGGAATCACGGCCAATTTCTCGACACAGGGTGGTGATGAAGTGTCTCAAGGAGAAGTTCTGAGAGGTGGTTCATCGTTATCGGTTTCCGTTGACCATGCTTATTCAAGCAGTGGCCTACGTCCACTCTCAAACAACATCAAGGTACGTATCAACATCGATATTGAGGTTCGTTCCCAAGATGTTAACGCCCCAGAAACGTGGTACAATTCATCCACCGCATTCGTAAGCCTCAACGCGAATCAAGCGACAGAATTCATCATATCCCTCCCATCCAACGTATCTGGCCAAACATCAGTACGCCTCGAAGCTCAGACAACAGACTCACTCGAGTTGCAGGTTGAATCTGCAACATCCACTGCGAATTTCCTTATCGATTCGTTCGCTCCGATGATCATGACAACCTCTCCGCTCGTCGATTCCTATCTTAATGTCGATGAAAATCGGACCGTTACATTGAATGTGTACGATGCTGCTGGATTCGATGAAGGCAGTATCCAATCCCACATTTGGCTTGAAGGCGTTCACGACACAAACGCAAATGGCATCTCTGAATCAACAGAACGTGTGCTGATTGAGCATGAAGTCATCAACATCGGGACATCTTGGCAATTCCTCTTCTACCTCAATGAAACAGGAAACGCTGAAAGTCAAGCCGTCAATGTGTACCTGGAGGGAACCGATCGAGACGGTCGTGAAATTCTCACTGATGGACAAGGGCAAGGCCAGTTGTACTGGACCAGTCGCCTTCCGACGAAATCGACGATTGTCTCAGTCGATGAGCGTTATCCAACCGACAGCGGTGTCGCACAGCGTTTACAACCAACCAAAGTCAGTGGATGGGATGTTGTTGTCCGAGACGATAATGGTCTTGGCGACATCAATACCGTTCGGATTACACTCGGAGGAGACGATGACCTAGGCCTCCTCTATCGCAGCAATGAGGGATGTTCTGCCTTGGATGGCCGATTGTTTGCAACAGAGGATTGTCAAGGGACAATAATCGGTGATGAGCTTCACATTGCATTCGATTTCGAGGTCATGTGGCAAATGACATCTTCCGGAGTAAACATCGGAATGTTGCAGGTTCGCACCTACGATGAAGATGGATTTACGTTCCATGATGAAACCGACGCATGGACCTTTGAACGCGACCTCACCGTTACAATCAATTCAATGGAAGACATCTCTGGCGATGTTGATTTGATGACTGCGGGTCCGCTGAAAACAAATGCTGCTTTGCAAACCAATGATGTCATCCAAGTCACAGGGACCGTCGAACACACCACGAGTGGTGAGGAATACACCGGTACTGTGGCGTTGCGCTGGGATGGGCAATTCCAAGCGGCAAACTGGATTGGCGGTCAAACAGTCCTTGTCGAAAATGGAGTCTTTGTTACAACGTTCAGTGTTCCAGAATCAAGTGGTAAAATCTTCAATGCCGAAATCGAGGTCTGGGACCCAATTGAAAATGAGAGATTCTTAGTAAACGCATTCCCAGATCTCATCATCGATGGTGATGCACCTGTATTGCTTACAACTACCTTCAATCAGATTTCACGCTTTGAGTTACGTCAAGTCGATATTGGTGCGAACATTGAGGAGCCACAATCGTGGACAGGGGACCTTGCCATGACGTGCCAGGTCACTTCGACTACCGTTCAGTGGGAGCCAATTACGCTTGTTCGAGAACCAATGGATGTCTTTGATGGACGCACATTGTTTTCTTTCCGTTTCAATTTCTCTGAATCAGGACAGCCCTCGTTGCTGGGTTCACAAGCTAGCCTCAATTGTTGGGCTTCTGGAACTGACGATGCTGGTTGGAGTCTTGTTGCTCAGGGAACCAATTCTAAAGAGTCGCCTTGGACCTCGATTTCATTGACTTCTGCAGGCCCTGATCTTTCAATTTCTAAAGTGACGTTTGATGATGAATTGACAGCAGATTCTCAAGTCACTGCCACGGTTCAGGTGTTCAATTCAGGAGAACGGATTGAGGACTCGTTCAACGTAAGTGTATACATGAATAAAACCGGTTCCAACACCCTCATCGCTCTGAAGACGTTCTCTGGCCTCGATACATCAGAAGCAGGAAACATGCGAATCAGCGTTGATGTTCCTGAAGGAAGTTGGAGCCTCAACGTTGTGATCGATTCTGATGGAGTCATTGCAGAATTGGATGAGACCAACAACAATTGGTCCAAAACCTACGATTCTTCTAACCAAGGATTCTCCTCCGTAGTCATTGTAGCAGGAGGCTCATTGCTTGGAATTGTGGCTGCTGCACTTGTTCTTCTACGTCTTCGCAAAGCACCGAATTCTGGTAGTGAAGAACAAAATGAGACTCATGAAGATGTCAAAGAAGTACCTACCATCAAGAAGAAAACCGGTCCAACCAATGTTTCTGCACCAAGTTCTGGACCGAAAAAGCGAGGCCCCCCCCCTGCTCAATCAAAGTCTGTTCCCGTTGAACAATCGCCTGCAGAAGTAGCAGCAGCGCAATTTGCTGCACTTGATGGACTAACGCCAACCACAGAGCCTGAACGGGTTGCAGGTTGGGAAGGCTTACCATCAGGTGGCGAATACGACTACACTGCAGAAGGTACATTCTACGTCGGAGAAACATGTGGCAAATGGAAACTGCTCGACGATGGACAATTCGAGAAGGTTGAGTAGGGCGTGAAGCAATGACACAAGCTGATGCGGAGGACATTCGTCGTGTCTTGGCCATTTGCTTCCGTGGTCAAAGCGTACTTGATGCGATGGATATTGAACGTATTCTGTCCCTCGACATGGGATGGCTCAAGCCAGATGAAGCAGAAGCATCTGTTCAAGCCCTCATCAGTTCTGGATGGTTGAAAGGTGGTCAAGAAAATCTGTCCCCTGTTGATGATTTCTCATCCTCATCGACACCTCTCGGTTGGTACCCACGACCTCAGCGATTGATTAGCCCAGTACCTTACGAACCTCAACCTGAGGACCTGTCTAAAACTGATGTTGAAGCATCTCCTCCTAAAGGAAGTAAGACAAAACAGGAAACAATCCCTGTACAACTCAAACATGAATCGAATGATCCTCGTGCTGCAACAACACGGCGACTGCTAAAATACGTCGCACGATCCTCGGGTTTGGAAACAGAAGAAGTTCAGCGTCGAGCAACACGGAAACAACGAGCGCTTGTACATGTAACCGGATGGATGGCGCTTGCTCTTGTCGCACGAGATCAAGGGTTAGATATGGAAAGCGTCATTCAGGCCCTAAGTTAGACGCCATTCTCCCCGGCTTCTTGAGCTCTTGCTGCCAATTCGAGGAGAACTGGTAGCAGAACCAATGCAAGCAGGAGTGAGAAGAAAACTGTCACCGCTGTAATGAGACCAAAGTCTTGGATGACCGGCATTGGTGAAAGCATGAGAACAAGGAAACCTGCTGCCGTTGTTGCTGCTGAAAGCATCAAGGCAACACCTGTTGTTTCAAGTGAGGTCTTGAGCGCATCCCAGTGGTCGTCTTGTCGCTGGAGTTCCCATTCGATACGCCTCCACATGTGGATGGTGTAATCAATACCGATACCGAGTGTTAATGCAGTTACAAGAACCGTCAATACGTTCCACTTGATCCCAAGGACTGCCATTGAACCGACAACCCAAAGCGATGCCATACCTACCGGTAGAAGAACAATGAATGCAGGCAAGATTCGCCGCGTCAACAGGAGAAGGACTGCGAACGATACAATCAACGAAATTGCTGTTGATTTGAGTTGAGATGACGACAAACCGTCAAGCACTTGTTGCAACACGACCAAGTCTCCTGTGACGTGAATAACGGCATACTCCTTGAGCGACGCTCGGAGCGCACCGTCATCATCGCTTCCCCCGATCATTGATTCAAATTCAGCAACGACCCGTTTTGATTCAGTAGATGTTGTAGCCTCAACGCGAACTTCAGTGCGCAAGTGTGCAATGTTGGTTCCGTCCAAGTGAACAGTTGCATTCACGCGATCGCTCCAAGTCTTACCGGAAAGAGGATCGGCCACAGTGTAGTTGTTTCTTAGGTCTGCAAAGACAGAGCCGAGATCTATCTTCTCTCCTGGAACATCCCAAACATCGTTGTTTTCCACCTCCAAATTGTGATTGTCTCCAAAAGAAGTGTCGCGTAGAATCGCATCACGCAGGACAACGTACGGACCCTCATAGGAAGGAGATGGATACCGATCATCGGTACCTACAACGTCATGATTGTTCTTCAGATCTGAATGCAGGTCCCGTAAATTGTCGAGAAGCAAGACATCATCAGGGATGACGCCTCCTCCAACCGGCTCCATGAGGACATAGACATACTTCCACCCAGCACTGTCATAATTTGAATTTATGTCATCACGTACCGACATAATCTCCATGTCTTCGTTGACGAAATCAGAAAGATCGAAATCAGTCTCAAGTTGCATTGCTCCTACTACGGAAGCACCTGAGATTGCGATTGCAACGAGCAAAACAGCCACTTGTTGCTTGCGATGAAGTTGAAGAAGTGGTTGTGTGAGGTTGGTGAGTTTCAATGGTTTCCGTTGTTCAGTGGAGGCATTGGCATTGAACGTAACGTGAAGTGCTCCAATGAGAAGCGTTGATGTCAAGAATGCACAAATGACACCAAAGGCAAGGGCAATTCCAAACGTTGCAAGAGGAGGTAACGGAGAGACGATGTTTGCAAGGAATGCTGCAACCGTTGTCACAACAGCAAGAGAAAGCGGCACACTCAGCTTACCACAGGCACGCATCCAAGCTTCAGCAACATCGTCTGTGTAGTTTCGGTGATATGCAAACGAACGTTGCAGGTGAATGGCGTAATCAATTCCTAATCCAAGGACAAGCGGGGCGACGGCGACTTCAAGTGCTGTGAATTGAATTCCAATCAGATTGAGGGAACCATATGTGCAAATCAAGGCAACATTCAGACTCAAAACAGGGAACAAGACTCCTTTTACATCTCGGAAGGCAATAAACAACAAGGCAATGACAACCAAGGTGGCAAAGAGAATCAAAAGGGCCAAATTATCGAATGTTCCTTGATCGATATCGTACGACATCAAATCAAGGGATGCAACAGAATACTCCAAATCAGAAGATTCACTGACATCCGTAAATGCAAGACGAATCTGATGTTGAATTTCTCGACGCTCGTCTTCACCCAATTCTGGATCGATTTCAAGGACCCATGCAGTCGAATCTGCGGCAGGTACTGCATCACCTTCTCCATTGGAGAGATACGAACAGGTTTCGGAGATATCCAAGTTCTTGTTGATCAAGGCAGAACCTACGAAATTAACCGTGCTGAGCAAGGCATCATCCTGATTGATCGAACACGTCGTGTCATCCTCAACGATTGCATCAACCAAGGATGGCCAGTCTTGATAGTCTGAGATGTTCGTTCCAGGAGATTGTTCATCTAATGCAATCTGAATGATACCAGGAGACGTCGTCCAAGAGACCACTGCAGTAAGTTGTACACGTTCATCGGATTTTAATGCTGCAAGGTCAGAATCCATCTGCATTAATGAATCCATACTCAAAATGTTTCCACCGTTGTCACGTGTGACATGAACGAACATAGGTCGAGATTCGTCAGGAAAGAACGCGTGAATTTCTTCATGCGCCTCGTTGGATTCGGATTCCGGTGCAAAATCATTCAGATCTGTACGGAACTCAGGTGGAGAAGTTAACAGATGTGCG
>Ga0181568_10002282_pt1 | contig 17444 bp, 14 predicted proteins | sample 101ome_20_FD_133758 | JGI IMG/M metagenome (GOLD analysis project Ga0181568, IMG submission 133758) | Coastal salt marsh microbial communities from the Groves Creek Marsh, Skidaway Island, Georgia - 101404AT metaG (megahit assembly) | ecosystem: Environmental > Aquatic > Marine > Intertidal... | reverse complement strand
GTGACCTTGATACCCATCACGCCCATCGTGACGAAGATGGTAACAACGAAGAGTCCGATGCGAATCGCCTTGGTCAGGAGAACCCGGACATTCGGCGAGAGATCCGATACCTTGCAAAGGCGATTGGAAATCAAACTTGAGGTAAATCCGGCAAGCCAGAATAGCACGGAGAAAACTACGATTCCCTGCAGCACATCAAGGGCAGTAATTCGCATCGTGCCGAGGTCGAGCGCGAGACGTTCGAGGAAGTTCGTGACATTATCGAGAAATCCGAGAATGTGCAGCGCGACGATCGCGAAAAGGGCGGTGGAGACGATGCTCATCCACGACTTCCAGGTGATGAATTTGGAAGGCAGGTTGATGAAGAAGAAGCACGTCAGGATGAGTGAGAAGGTTCGCAACAGGGGGCACGAAAGATTCGTGATGCTGGCCGATAGCACCACAAGCCATGTCATGACAACGAGGATGATCCGCCGGGGAAGAAGTTTGCGCCGGCTTGGAATGCGATCGATGAGCCGCTTGAACGAGGGCATTTTTCCTTTTTCCAACTGGTGAAACAGGAAAAAGGAGATCAGCAAAGTCAGGGTAATGAGTCCGATATCGACCCAGAAATCATTTGAGGTCGCCATTTTCATGGCCCACTCTCGTAGCCCCTCCAAGTCACCGCTGCGAACGGACTCGACCGCTCTATCGACGTAGGCTTCGACTTCGGTATCGGGTATTGCGTCGGTATCGAGTTTCTGCGGAGCGTTGGCAGCTTTCTCGATCTCTTTAACTGCTTCGGTCAGGGGAGAAACGGGATCACAGTTGCCTTCCGGGGCGGGAGATGCGGGATCAGAGATTGCCTTTTCCTGTGCCATGAGTGAATCGGGAGTGTCGCTTGTTTCGAGCAAACTCCAAACCTCGGTCAATCAACGCAGGCGGACCGACGTTGTCAATCAGCCTTGTCTTGCCGAAAAAGACTGCGGCGAGCAGGCGAGGGTTGGCATTTTCGAGAGAGGTGATTGCCTCCAGAGAACGCGAATCAACAATCTCCAGGTAATCGATACGGGCGAGGGGAGTGTCGCCGATTTCTTCCGTCAGGCTCGCGATGGCTGCATCAGGAGTCTTGATTATTCCTTCACTGATTCCTTTCGCCACCCTCGTCAGTGATCGGAAAATTACGGGTGCCTGTGCCCGTTCTTCTGCAGAAAGGTAGGCATTTCGGGAACTCATCGCGAGGCCGTCGCCTTCCCGCACGGTGGGGCCGGGAATGATATCAATAGGAAAATCGAGATCGCGAACGAGCCGACGCAGCACGACAAGTTGCTGAAAATCTTTTTCCCCGAAAATCGCAGCGCTGGGCTGGGTCATCAGAAAGAGCTTCGCGACGATGGTGCAAACCCCGTCAAAATGCCCAGGGCGGCTCGCACCGCAGAGGCGATGGGAAAGGGCAGACTCGTGAATTAAAATCGAAGTATCGGCCTGATACATCTCATTTGCTGAAGGAGCAAAAACGGCAGCTGCGCCGTGCTCTTCACAGAGATGCAGGTCGTCTTCCAGCTGTCGTGGGTAAGAATCAAAATCTTCGTTCGGTCCAAACTGCGTTGGGTTCACAAAGATAGTTGCGACGACATCATTGTCTGGCGTCTTTTCACGGGCCAGAGAGATCAGGCTGGTGTGGCCGCGGTGGAGGGCGCCCATCGTCGGGACGAGGGTGCGCTCAGAATTGCCGCATGAGCGAATCCAGTCTGCCAATTCCCGCTTCGAACGGAGAACCTCCATGCTCACTTCCCGAGGATGGAGATGAGATGCGTATCGGTGCGGAGAAACATCCGGTTCTTTGCGATGGCAGGGGTCGCATTCATTCCGCTGTCGAGGTGAGAGCGTCCCACTATCTCAAACTTCTTCCCTAGCGCTACGGCGACCAGTTCGCCGTCGCGGCTGCCGCAATAGATCTTCCCGTCCGCAATGACAGGGGAACTGAAAAAGTTTCCGCTTATCCTCTCTTCATACACCTGCTCACCGTTTTTGGCATTCCGGCAGGTCAGAACTCCGCCATCGCCCCAGAGGTAGAGCAACCCGTCATGAATCAAAGGAGTGGGGACATACCCAAGACCGTCAGCAATGCCCAGTTCATAGAGCACTTTTGGCTCGCTGGATTTGCCGGGCTTCAGGGCAGTCGCCACTTTTCCTTTTCCGCCCGATCCTACTGTAGTGAAGACCATTTTGCCGTCTGACACAATCGAGCCGACGCTGCGGAGATTGTAGTCACCGGCATATTCCCAGACCACTTCGCCTGTGCCGGGAGCGAGACCTTTCCAGCCATCGTTAGTTTGAAAAACGACCACTGTGTTGACCCCACCAATGTTCAGAACAGTAGGCGTGCTGTAAGAGGTGACATGCTTATCATCCTCTCCTTCGGTGACGCGCTTCACTTCCCAGATGGTTTCTCCTGTTGCGGGATCCAGTCCCATCACTTGGCTGCGCTTTTCTTTGACGGAGTCGGTGTGAAAAATGAGAACGCCATCGACAATTACGGGAGAAGCGGCGAAGCCGTGATCAGAAGTGAAAGCCGTCCAGTCACGCTTCCAGAGCTCCTTCCCATCGTGAGAGAGGGCGATAGCCTCCGTACTTTTTCCTGATCCCCAAACGATGAAAACGGCAGCTGCATTTGCGACCGGTGTGGACGAAGCAAAGTTGTTATACTTATGCAGATTGTGTTCGGCGACGGGAGCAGCCCAGGTCCACTCTTGCATGCCAGATGCGCAGTCGTAGCATTCGACACGGCGCTCGCCGGAATCTTTATCGAATGAAGTAAGAAAAAGTCGATCTCCCCAGAGGACAGGTGAGGAATGTCCAATACCGTCAAGCTTGATGGCCCATTCGTAGTCCGCTTTCGTAATCTCGTCAGGCAATCCTGCTATTTTCCCTACACCATTTCCATCTATGCCGCGAAATCGAGGCCAATCTTGGGCATAGTTAGCCACCGGCAACAGGGTCGCGATGAGGGCTGGGACAAAAAAGAGGGAGCGACAAAACATCATTTCAGAAGAGCTGAGAGTATTGGTTGCATATGCAACCAAGGCGACAAGTCCCTGCTGTGCAACTGGATTCATCGGCGTGATAAAGAAAAGGGTTTGAGGAAATCGCACAAAGAGTTTTACTCTCCAAACTCCTGAATCGCTTCCAGAAATGGGGTCATATACTTCTCCGCTTTCTTGGGGCCGACGCCGCGAATCTTCAGGGCCTGAGCTTCGGAGGTCGGGCGCAGGCGGGTGAAAAACTCCAGAACCTGATTGCTGAAGATCACATAGGAAGGAACTCCGCCTGCTTCCTTGGCAAGGCGCGTGCGAACTTCTTTCAGTTGTTCGAAAAGCTCCTCATCAAAGGCCAGTTCGGTCAGATTCGTTGCACTTGATCCCGCGGACTCCACCGCAGCAAGGTGACCCCGGTCGGGCCACGAAAGATTGAAGTGTCGATCACCTTTCATCACTTCCGTTCCTCGTCGCGTGATCACGATCAGGGGATAGGGTGTCTTCTTGATCATGACCAATCCTGCTTTTTCCATTTCAGAAAGCAGAGCATGCACGTAGGCGGAGCCTTCTTCCTTGAGCAGTCCGAAGGTGCTGAGTTGATCAAGTCGACCTGCCGCGAGATCCTTAGAACGACTGCCGACTAGCATTTGCACGATTTTCCCTTTTCCAAAACGTGGCTCCCATTCTCCTGCACCACTTTTGCCGCAGGTTCGCGCGACACCCGAGAGTGCTTTTCTGACAATATCGAACTCCTCATCATCCGGTTCGCGACCGGTTCGTGAAGTGCTCTCATTGCAGATGTCGCACGAGCCGCATGGGCGGGAATTGGATTCACCAAAGTATTCGAGAATCCACTGCTGCCGGCAGGTCGAACTGTCGTAGCAGAATTTCACCATGGCATCGAGTTTGGCCCGATCACGCCTCTCTTTCTCGGCGAGAGCTTCGTGGTCGAGTTGAAGATCGCTGTCTTTGATTTCCGGATCCATCAGGCGAGTTCCACGCGCTCGCTCACCAGCAATGTCGAATCGCTCGAGGTAGCCCGCCCGGACGAGATTGGACAGCGCACTGCCCACCTGCATCGTGTTTTTCACATTTACGACTTCAGCAATTTCCCGAATCGGCACGGCGACCGCTTCGTTTGTTGAACCACATAGCCGTTGCATGGCCGCGTAGACGTCGAGAATGATATCCAGCCCGGGATTGTTGCCGTCGATGAAAAATTCTTGCGTTCGGGTGTCGGCGTAGTTGAAGAGCAGTTCACACTCCGATGGTTCGCCATCACGACCGGCACGACCCGCCTCCTGGTAGTATGCCTCAATGCTGCCCGGAACGTCGAAATGGGCGACGAATCGAACATCGGAACGGTCGATGCCCATACCGAAGGCATTGGTTGCCACAGCCACATCGTAGCTGCGATCAAGAAATACATTCTGAGCCCACTCGCGGTCCTTGTCCTCCATCCCGCCGTGATAAGCGACCAACTTCACGCCCATGCCGGAAAGAGATGCGCTGACTTCCTCGACCCGCTTTCGCGTCGCGCAGTAGACGATCCCGGTTTTGTGTTCATCGACGAGACGCTGGAGTCGGTCGTATTTTTCCCGATGCCCTTCGCAGAGAATCACGTTCAAGCTCAGATTGGGGCGTTCGAATCCGCTGATCGAAACGAGCGGGTCGCGCAGCTTCAACACTTCAAGAATATCCTTCTGCACTTCCGGCGTTGCTGTTGCGGTGAAGGCAGCCGTCTGCGGATGATCCAATTCCGCAACTGCTTCCGATAACCGCAGGTAATCGGGACGAAAGTCGTGGCCCCACTGACTGAGGCAGTGCGCTTCATCCACCGCAAAGAGCGCGATGGGCACTTGCTTGAGTGCATGAATAAATTGCGAACTGCGAAACCGCTCGGGCGCGACATAGACCAGCTTGAATTTTCCTTCCGCGAGATCACGCAATCGCTCAGACTGCTCCTCCGGTGCGAGCGTGCTGTTGATCATCGTCGCCGGAATCCCTTTCCGCTGCAGGCTGTCGACCTGGTCCTTCATCAGCGCGATGAGCGGGCTGACAACGATCGTGACGCCCTCCATCACCATCGCCGGAAGCTGGTAGCAGAGTGACTTTCCTCCGCCCGTTGGCATGACCGCGAGACAATCCTGACCGGACAACAAAGAAGAAACCACCGCCTCCTGCCCGGGCATGAATTCGGCGAAGCCGAAATGCCTCTCCAGCGCATCGAGCGGGTCGCGCAGGATGTCCTTGTCGGCTACGAGGTTTGCTTTACTCATTAAGTAACTGTTATTATGAACAACATTTCAAAAAGTGCACCATGAAAAAGAAAGGAAAATCACTTTCGCCGTTCGCGGGAAAAGGCTATTCCCTTTCGCATGGAAGATCTTCGTATAGCTATTCTCGGTCATCGTTTCATGGGGCGAGCTCATTCGAACGGGTGGAGCCAAGTCACCAAGTTCTTCGATCCGCCGTATCGACCCGTTCTGCAAGTCGCTTGTGGTCGTAATGCCGAAGATTTGCAACTCTTTGCCGATCGATGGGGCTGGGCCGAGATCGAGACGGACTGGAAAAAAGTCATCGAGCGTGATGACATCGACGTGATTGATATTTCTCTTCCGACCCACCTTCACGCCGAGCCAGCGATTGCCGCTGCCGAGGCCGGGAAGCACGTCTTTTGTGAAAAGCCAGGATGCCGCAATTCCGATGAAGCCACCGCTATGCTCGACGCAGCCGAAAAGGCCGGCGTCGTTCATTACGTGAATCATAACTACCGTCGTTGCCCAGCCGTTGCTCTCGCGAAAAAGATGATCGATGACGGCGAGATCGGAGAAATCTACCACTGGCGCGGAGCTTACCAGCAAAGCTGGCTTACGAATCTGGATCATCCGCTCGATTGGAAATTGAAAAAAGACACCGCCGCTGCCGGGCCGCTCTGGGATCTCGGTTCGCACGCCGTTGATCTTGCTCATTATCTCGCTGGAGATTTTGCTCATCTCACTTGCGACGGGAAGCAATTCAGCAAGGAGCGTCCGCTTGCATCCGATCCGTCGCAGACGGGACAAGTCGAAGTGGAGTGCGCCGCAAACCTTATCGGGGAATTCAAAAATGGAGCTCTAGCTACGATCGAAATGACCCGCTACGCAACCGGTCGCAGAAATCGCCACACTTTTGAAATCTACGGATCAAAAGGCGCCATCACCTGGGACATGGAAGACATGAATCGGATCAAGTTTTACAGCGAAAGTGATCCTGATCATCTGAAGGGATTCCGCGATATCCTCGTGACCGAACGTTGCCATGAATACGCGAACGCCTGGTGGCCTCCCGGACACATCATCGGATACGAACACGGCTTCGTGCACGCTGCCGCCGATTTCCTCGAAGCTGTGAAAAGCGGTGAGCGCATCACTCCCGACTTGACTGATAACATCAAAATCATCCGCGTCCTCGAAGCTGCCTTGCAGTCGATGGAAGGTGCGGGGAAAGTGTTTTTGTGAGGGAGGCCTCAGGTAGTTTTTACAGTCTCTTTTGAATCGTGGGCAACACGGAGTTTACCCCTCCGCGCGCTGTCGTGCGGAATCGGCAAAAATGAAGGGGCAATCTACGTATTACCCGAATCGGTGAACCCTCATCATTCCTTGTCCAGTCGGATATCATACCCTGTTGAGTCCTCGGCCTAACCCTGTTAAGCTTCCTTTTTCTCCGAATGAACATCACCGGCCTGCAGTGGAATCTTGTATGGGAAGATCGCGATGCAAATTACGATCGGGTTCGTGAATTGCTCGCCGACTCGGGAGACTCGGATCTCATCATCCTTCCGGAAATGTTCAGCTCAGGCTTCAGCATGAATGTCGATGCCACGGCGGAGCCGGACGATTTACCGACGGAGGTATTTCTCCATGAGTTGGCGAGGGAGCAAAATGCGGCAGTTCTTGGTGGTTTGGTCAGGCGTGGGAAAGGGAAAGGACACAACGAACTGATCACTTTCGCTCCTGACGGCACGGAGTTGGGCCGCTACCGAAAGAATCGTACGTTCTGCTACACCGGTGAATCGGAGCATTATGAAAACGGAACCGAGGTTTCCGTATTCGAATGGCAGGATTGGAAAATCGCGCCGCTGATCTGTTACGACCTTCGCTTTCCAGAACTCTTTCGACGGGCGACGGCAAAGGGAGCAGAACTCATTGTTGTTATCGCGAGCTGGCCTTCGGTTCGGGTGGAGCACTGGGTCACCCTTCTGCGGGCGCGGGCGATTGAGAACCAAGCCTATGTCATCGGCGTGAACCGCACCGGCTCGGATCCGAACTTGGAATATCCCGGCCGAAGTATCATCATTGATCCGTGGGGAGAAATCGTCGCAGATGCGGGTGCCAAGGACAAAGCTTTCTCGGCCGAGATCGATTTGGAAGCCGTGCGTAACTGGCGTGCTGAGTTCCCGGCACTGCAGGATTTGAATATCTGATGGCAGATTCCGATAATGGCACACTGCTTCTTTCGATGCGTGGGATTGGGAAGCGTTTCCCCGGGGTGAAGGCTCTCGATGGAGTGAATCTCACTTTGCATGGAGGGGAGGTTGTGGCTTTGTTAGGTGAAAATGGTGCCGGGAAAAGTACGCTGATTAAAATGCTCAGCGGAGCACGTCAGCCGGACGAAGGGATAATCGAGATTGATGGGGAAAGTGTTGTAATCGATTCCGCGCGAGCGGCGCGCGACTCCGGGATTGCTGTGATTCACCAGGAGTTCAATCTCGTGCCGGGAATGACGGTGCGGGAAAATCTTTTCCTCGGGCGTGAAAGAACTCGTTTTGGAAAAATTGATCATCGAACTGAAACGAAGCTGGCGCGGGAGTGGCTCGCTCGTTTGGGTCTGGATATTGATCCCGAGGAACGGTGTGGTGATTTGTCGGTGGCTCGCCAGCAGGCGGTGGAGATCGCGCGGGCGTTGAGTTTTGATGCTCGTATTCTCGTGATGGACGAGCCAAGTGCGGTGCTGACAGATCGAGAGGTGGAGAAGCTTTTTGTCAATGTTAGGGAGCTTCGCAAGGAGGGGATTGGGATCGTTTATATCAGCCATCGGCTCGAAGAAATCGACGAGATCGCCGATCGATTTCTCGTGCTGCGCGATGGAAAGATGGTGGGTGAGGGTAGGGTTTTGGATTCCAGTCGTGAGCGACTCATCGAGTTGATGGTGGGACGCTCGCTGGAAAAGGAGTTTCCTCCGCGATCCGTCGAAATTGGAGAGGAGAAGCTGCGGGTCGACCGCATTTCCCAAGGAAAGTTAGTGCGTGATATTTCCTTTTCGGTTCGGGCCGGAGAGGTTGTCGGTTTCTTCGGATTGGTCGGAGCTGGGAGAACCGAAACGATGCGACTGGTTGCCGGTGCGGACCGTTGCGATTCCGGCGAGGTTTTTGTAGAGGGAGTCAAGGTGTCTGCGCGCAATCCACGTGAAGCGATTTCCGCCGGGATTTGTTTGCTCTCAGAGGACCGTAAGGCGGAGGGACTCGTTCAGAAGCACACTGCAATGAGTAATTTTGGACTGCCGAACCTCCGCCGCTTCAGTCATGGATTGGTCCTCAAGGACGGTGAGGAACGTGAGGAATTTAGCGAATACGTCGAGAGCCTGCGCATCAGGGTTTCGGTTCCCGAGCAGTTGGCGGCTCAGCTCTCAGGTGGCAACCAGCAAAAGGTCGTGATTGCAAAATGGCTCGCCCGCAATACCGAGGTGATTCTTTTCGACGAACCGACTCGTGGGATTGACGTGGGTGCAAAATTCGAGATTTATCAACTGATGAATAAACTGGCTGGGGAAGGAAAAGCGATCGTGATGGTCAGCAGTGAATTACCAGAAATACTCGGAATGAGCGATCGGATCATTGTGATGCGCGAAGGGCAGATTGCAGGAGAGCTAGAGAATCGTGATGGGCTTACACAGGAAGAAGTGTTGGCTCTGGCAATGGAGAGGGAGGTCGCAGCATGAAGAGGTTGCTCGCCGAATACGGAATGATTTTTGTCCTTATCTTGCTGGTCGTCCTGTTCAGCTTGCTGACATTGAATCGCGAGAGTGCGGTGGACGGTGCAGCGGCGGATCGTTTGTGGCGAGAAAACGCGGAGAAGATCGTAGAGGCGGGGGATCTTTTTATTATCGGAGCGGTAAACAAAAAGTCGGCTGAGTTTGCTGAATTGTTCGCTGCAAGGGCAAAGGATCGCTTGGCGACGGTTCATCTCGCAATTGGGAATCCGGTTCAGGTGCGGGAAATCTGGGATCGGAAATCACAGGAATTCCAGGGCGTGCCTGTTGTCGCGGTGAGTGGTGATGTCGAAAACTGGTTGCTGCTGGATGCCTTGAAAAAGGAGATGCCGACTTTGGAGCTCGTGGCGCCTTCAGAGAAAATGCAGTCGGATTTTCTCAAGCCTGCTAATCTGCTTGCGATTGTCGATCGCATTGTCGTAATCGCCGTGATTGCGATTGGGATGACGCTCGTGATTCTGACAGGAGGGATTGATCTCTCGGTCGGAAGTTTGATCGCCTTTGCGGCGGTCGTGGCAACGCTGGTGATGAAACTCCTGGGAGGATTAGCTGCTCCCTGGTGGGTGGTTTGGACAGGGTTTCTTACTGCGATTCTTTCCTGCGGGCTGATCGGATCGGTCGGCGGCTTTCTCGTAGCACAATTCAAAGTAGCTTCCTTCATCACGACCCTCGCGATCATGATGATGGCTCGTGGCTTCGCCTTTTTGATGACGGGGGGCTTTTCGATTTATCAGGTTCCGGAAACGCTTCCCTGGCTCGGGCGTGGAACGACAATGGGCATTCCGAACACGGTTATTCTTCTGGTGCTTCTCTACGTCGGCGCGCACCTGTTCATGTCGCATACACGATACGGTCGCTACATTTATGCGGTGGGAGGGAATGAAGAGGCCGCGCGGCTTTCGGGAGTTCCCGTGAAAGGAATTTTAATTTTTGTTTACCTAGTCGCCGGTCTCTGTGCCGGATTTGGAGGATGTATTCAGGCATCGCAGATTGGATCAGGTGCTCCGAATTTGGGAAAAATGTTTGAACTCTATGTCATCGCCGCGGTTGTCGTGGGTGGGACGAGTCTTTCAGGGGGATCAGGAAAAATTCTCGGAACCTTGATCGGCGCATTCATCATTTCGGTGATTCAGAATGGGATGAACCTGTTGGGATTTGAATCCTACGTTCAGGATGTTGTTCTTGGCGGCGTCATTCTTGCCGCAGTGCTGATCGACAAGGCGCGGAGCTCGGGGAATTGGCGCTGGGAAAAGGCGGGAGCGTAATTCCGCCTAGAAATCGATTGGCAAAAAGCGTGATGTCTTTCCATGATTTCAGATTATGACTCGACGAATTTTGCTCCCATCTCTCGCCCTCGGCGCCTCGATACTTTTTTCGCAGGCTCAGGACGCAAAGATCGACACGGTCGCTGGTAATGGCGAGATTGGGTTTTTCGGAGACGGAGGAAAAGCCCTTGAAGCAGCTCTCCATCAACCCTTCGGTGTCGTGGTTTCTCCTGCGGGCGATATTGTTTTCTGCGACACGAATAATCACGTGATTCGTCGCATCTCCCGGAAGAAAAGGACCATCGAAACGATCGTCGGAACCGGGGAAAAGGGATGGTCGGGCGATGGCGGACCACCTTCTGAGGCGAAACTCAACGAGCCGTACGAAATTCGATTTCATCCTTCCGGAGATTTGTATTGGGTCGAGAGAATGTCGCACACCGTTCGCAAGCTCGATGCACGAACGAATATTGTTTCGACAATCGCGGGCACGGGCGAAGCCGGTTTTTCCGGTGACGGCGGACCGGGAACGTCTGCCGCAATGAGCCAGCCTCATTCAATTCAGTTCGATCAATCGGGGAAACGTCTCTTTGTCTGCGATATTAAGAACCATCGAATCCGGGCGATCGACATCCTGACAGGAATAATTTCGACCTGGTGCGGTACAGGCAAGCCCGAGGCAACGAAGGATGGTGCCAAGGTCAGTCCTGACACGCCTCTGAAAGGACCGCGCGCTCTCGATCGCGCTCCGAATGGAGATATCTGGCTGGCGCTTCGCGAAGGAAATCAACTCTTTCGAATCGATCACGAAAAAGAAACGTTGCATCACGTTGCTGGGACCGGAAAGAAAGGATTTCACGCCGAGGACCGCAACGCGCTCGAGTCGGAACTTTCCGGCCCCAAGGGTGTCGCGATTTCACCGGACGGAAAGATGATCTATCTTGCCGATACCGAGTCACATACGGTCCGAGTTGTGGATCTGAATGAGAGCCCTCCTGTTCTCAAATTGGTTGCCGGGACAGGGAAAAAGGGGGATGGACCGGATTCCCCGGATCCGATCGCCTGCGCGATGGCTAGGCTCCACGGAATCGGAACGGATCCAATCACTGGCGATCTCTACATTGGAGATTCGGAAACGCACAAGGTGCGAAAAGTCTCAGGTTTGACTGGACCGGGAAAGAATCCGCCACTGTCTGCATATGAGACGGCTACCTTCGAGGTCGCCGGTCGCGCTTGCAAACTAACAAAGCCAAGATCCGCTGCTCCCGGAAAGCCGTGGATCTGGCGCTGTCGTTTTTACGGAGCTTTCCCCAATGTCGACGAAGCCCTGCTTGCCGCGGGTTGGCATATTGCCTGGATCGATGTGGCGAATCTCTTTGGGGCGGAAGCTGCGATGGAAGCTTTTGATGAATTTTACGCGGCTATTGTTAAGCGCGGCAAATTGAATGATCGCCCGGTGATGGAGGGATTCAGTCGAGGCGGTTTGCCAGCGATGAATTGGGCGATTCGCCATCCCGACAAAGTATCAGGAGTCTATCTGGATGCCCCGGTGCTCGACATCCACACCTGGCCAAAGAAAACCTCGCCCAATCTTTGGAAGCCATGCATGGAGGTATATGGCTTGACGGAGGAGACTGCCGGGGATTGGAGAGGCCCTTTGGATAATTTTGCACCCCTCGTGGAGAACAAGATTCCAATTTTCATCGTCGCAGGTGGAAATGATGCCCCGGTTCCATGGAGCAAAAATGGCAGCATTCTTGAAAAGCGAGTTACGGAGAGCGGTGGCGATATTTCCGTGATTGTGAAAGCCGCGTGCGGTCATCATCCACATTCGCTGCACGACGCTGCGCCCGTCGTAGAATGGGCGAAACGGGTTGTCGCAAAGTAGCGGGAGAATTAGAAAGTGGCGGAATTTGTGAAAAATTCCGGGGGCTTTGCTATTCCGTCTTCCGCAACGCCCGAATCGACTGCAGGGACACGCAGGTATTCACGACCATCTGGAGATTCTCCTGACGGTTGTCTTTTTGCGTGTAGTAAATCGAATTAGTCGATGTTACGAGTCCGACAATCTGGCCTGAGTCGTTTACAATTCCGCACCCGCTCGAACCACGGGCGAAAGGTGCAGTGACCTGCAGGCGCGGCGTTTTCGTTTTCGGCTGCAGAAAGTAGCGCGATACCATTCCGGAAGAGAAAGTAAAATAGTGGGAATCGGGGTGAGAAACGAGGTGAATCGACTCTCCGACTTCCGCTTTATCTGCGAGGGGAAGGGTGGGGAGGTTTTGCGCTTCCTGTAAACGAATCAAGGCCACGTCGTGTTTTCGCGATGCCGCGAGAACTTCTCCGACCGCGTAGGCTTTGCCATCTGCCGTCATTGCTCCGTAAGCCCGGGCGCGGGCGAAATCGAGGACATGAAAATTCGTTAGTGCCAAGCCATCAGGGCTGACGATTACGCCACCAGCTGCGCTGCCATGGAGACGGTCACAATCGTTGCAGAGGTAGAGATGCCCTACGAAAAGGGTGGCCGCTTTCGCTTTTCGGTAGAGCTCGGGTCGCGTCAGCGGATCGCGGGTGGCGACTTCTTCCAATGCAAGATCTGTTTTCGGCTCGGTTCGCAGAATCCTTCGGAGCTCCGGTGCGGAAAGGCCGACGCTTTCCTTGTGGAGGGTGCCAACCTGGGCTTCAAAACTGCGGAGAAGAGCCTTGTCGTCAATAACCTCCGGCTCTGCCTCGACCTGCGTCGCAGCGAGGCCGAAGGCAGCGAGAAAAAGTAGAAAACGTCTCACCGGAAATCTCACTTTAAATTCACCTTGGCGTCAGGCAGTGCCTGTTCCAAGGCCTTGGCACCTTTGGCTGAGGCTTTGCTTTGCCAGAGGTAAATCGCTTCGAGGTTTTTCAGGGAATACAGGTGTTTCAATCCTGCGTCGGAAACCTGCGTTCCGTAGAGATTGAGGTAGCGAAGTTCCTTCAAATCCCCAATCTGCTTCAGCGCACCATCGCCGACTTCAGTCTGGCTCAGATTCAATCGGATCACGTTTGGTGTTTCTGCCACGATAGAAAGGGCGTCATCACCGATTGCTGTTTTCGAAAGATCGAGCTCGGTGACGTGGGGTGCAATTGTCTTGATCGTCCCGATTGCTTCCGGGGTCGCTTTTTCCGGAGAAAGGCGAAAGTCGACTGACACGAGCGGACTCTTGATCGCTAGACGGGCAACTCGGGCACCCGATTCTGAAACATCAGCCCACTGCTCTTCTTTTAGCTCTGGAAGGGATCCTGCGATGCGCTTGTAGACTTCCTGGATTTCGGATACGGGAACCTTGTCTCCGCTTTTGGTGATGTCTGCCGGTTTTCCCTCCGTATTTCCGATCCAATCACCAAAGTCAGCCCCTTCTTCGATCCATTTTTTGAAGAGAGCGACTTCTGCCTCGGTCAGCGGATCTGACTTACCCGAAGGTGGCATGAAATCGTCGTCGTCGTGGGGGAGGGTGACGCGGTAGAAAAGTTCGCTTTTGTCTGGGGCTCCCGCCTTAAGAACGGATCCGTTTTCACTGCCTGCCTCAAATGCCCAGGCGCCGTCCATCCGAAGTCCGGCCTTCGGCTTTTTCGTCCGACCATTTTCTTCGTAGGGAGCTTTGTGGCACTCGACACATTTCGCTTCAAAAACGGGAAGAAGTTCCTTTTCGAAGTCGACCGCTCCAGCAACGAGCGGAAGGGTTGCGGCAAGGCTGAGAGAGAAGAAAAGTTTTCGCATACTGGGATCATCGCGATTTCCCTAGCGATTCGCAACGCGATTTTTTGCCGCAAAGACTTACGGCGTGCGGAGCGCCGCCGCTATCCAACTGCTAGTTCAAGATAGGCTTTTGCGAGCGCGAGGATTTCGCTTCTCGTGACAGACAAGTCATAGTTATCAATCGCCTTTACTGGCTGCACACCGCGCATCGTGGATGTCAAAAACGCGCTCTCGATTTCGTCGATTCGGGTGAGAGGAAGGTTCGCTTCTTCGATCTCCAGGTTGATCCCTTTTGCCAGATCAAGCACAGTCGCTCGCGTCACGCCGGGCAGGCATCCCGACGAGACTGGAGGTGTTTTCCATTTCCCTTCGTGATAGAAAAAGGAATTCGACCAGGTGCCCTCGCAAATATTGCCCAGCGTGTTCGAGAAAAGTGCTTCCGTCATTCCAGCCGCTCTGGCGCGCTGCATGGCGATGACGTTGTCGCCGTAGTTGATCGTCTTGAATCCGGAGAGGGGACTCTGCTCATTGCGAACAAAGGGACCGGTGATCAATCCCGCCGTGGCTGTGTGGGATGGAGCGGACGTCGCTTCCATGATCCAGTGTGGAGGATCCGCTTTCGATCCCGCGGTCACCGTGATTCGCATCCGTGCAGGCGAAGCTTCTGATAGCTGATTTTGATCCAGTAGATTTCGAGCTTGCTGCTCAAGATTACCTGGCAGCGATAGCGAAATGCCGAAGCAATCCATGCCGCCGCGCAGTCGATTCAGGTGTGCATCAAACGCAAACAACTTTCCATGGTAAGCCGCTATCGTTTCAAACACCCCTGCACCGAAAGCCACTACACCATCGGATACAGGAAGGACTCGCGAATCGGCAGGTAGCAGCTCGCCGTCGCAGAGGATGAAAGGTTGGGACGTTGATTCTTCACGCATCGTCTTTACAAACCTCTTCGGATGGGGTTGCCTTCGCAACTGCTTTTGCTGGATTATGTTCGCCGCTCTTTTTGTTCCCTTTCTCTTCGCTGGCTCTGCCGTTACGGGGCAGCAAGTCGCTGTGCGACTCGGTGGAGTGTGGGGGAATGCGGTTCGGCTTACTCTCGCGGCAGCAGTGCTGGGCATTCTCGTTGCCATTTTCTGGCCGGAGTCGATTCGCAGTGAAACATTTTTCTGGTTTTTTGTTAGTGGGATTGTCGGCTTCGGGATTGGTGATGTGGCACTCTTCATGGCCTACGAGCGCATCGGGTCGCGTCTGACAATTCTGCTGAATCTCTGCCTCGCTCCGCTTTTTGCGATGGCGATGGAATGGGTCTGGCTGGGAAACGGCGTGACGCTGTCTGTGTTTCTCTGCGCTACCCTGATTCTCACGGGAGTCATCATGGCGATCCGGCCAGGAGCCAAGTCGCGGCAGAAAATGGAACGTCGGGGGAATTTTGCAGTAGGAATCTTTGCGGCGGTCATGGCTGGTTTTGGCCAGGGGACGGGAGCAGTGATCAGTCGAAAAGCAGAGGAGGTGGCTGTGGAAATGGGGATGCATATCAATGGGATCAGTGCCGCATTCCAGCGTGTCTTTGCCGGGTTGGTATTCGCAATTGTCGCTGTCGCTCTGATTCGATGGCTCCTGCCACGTGCGCATTGGGACAGTTGGGGTAACCCGTTCAATAAGAAACTCTTTCCCTGGCTGCTCGGTGCTGCGCTTTTCGGCCCGGTGATCGGGGTGAGCTTTTTCCAGTGGGCCTTGCAGTCGCTGGAAAGTGGAATTGTGCTCGCCATCGTGGCTATGACCCCAATCGTCCTAATGCCACTTGCGGCGATCACAGAGGGCGACCACCCATCAAAGCTCGCGATAGTCGGTGCGGTCGTGGCTGTTTGCGGCGTGGTTTTGCTGAATGTCTGGGCTTGAAGCGTTTGGAGGCAGCGAAGACCAGAAAAGCGGAAGGCTTTCTTCTCGATGCGGCAGACGGATGGAAATGGTTTTGCGAGGTTCAAGGGCGTCTTCAGCTCGAAGCAGAACATTGTGAACCAGGATGGTGTGGGTTTGGTTCTGCCCGTTCTTGGCATACATGATGTCGAGCTTTCCACTGGCCATGTAACAAGTGCTGAGATTGTTGTCTCGACTAAACCCAGTCAGTTGTATCTCTGATTCGAAGACTTGGGCGGGAACAAGTGGATACGACTTGATCTGCTCGTATTTGAACTTCGTGAAGTCGGCGAAAACGAAATATGCCACAGCGATGACTCCAATGACGCATACGAAAGTCCAAATCTCGTTGGCGTAGTAGGAAAGAAAGAGTCGAAATTCGGACATCGTGGCTTCGTCGGATTGCACGGTATTCTCGTCATTGCGGGGTTTTCATTCGATTACAAATATGCGAGGAGTTTCCCATGAGAATTGGATTACTCGGAGCTGGTTGGTTTGGGCGGGAAGCTCACATTCGCAATCTTCTAAAATTGGACGGTGTAGAAGTCGCAGCGGTCAGCAGCCGTAGCGAAGAGAGCCTTGCGGCCTCGCGAGAATTGGTTGGCGACAATCTGGAGACTTTTACCGACTGGCGCGACGTGGCCGCGCTCGATGAACTTGATGCCGTCATCATCGCTCTGACGAATGACGAACATCATGCCGCCGCGATGGCTGCCCTGCAGTCGGGAAAGCATGTCATGTGCGAAAAGCCACTCGGGCTGACGGTTGCCGAATGCGACGAGATCATTGTTGCAGCCGACTCCGCTGGGAAAGTTCTCCAGATCGGTCACGAGATGCGTTTTCAGCGGCTCTACAGTCACATGAAACACATGATCGATCGGGGTGATATCGGCGATTTGCAGCTGATGTGGTGTCGTGAATTTCGTGGACCGATGCGGGCAGGATGGCGCTCCAGTGAAGAAAAAACCGGTGGAACGATTCTTGAGAAAAACGTGCATCACATCGACCTTTTCAACTGGATGATGGATCGTCCGCCGGTGCGAGTCTCGGCTCATGGTGGGACGAATGTTCTCACTGATCGCGAGATTCTCGATAATGCGCAGGTCCTTATTGAATACGAGGGCGGTCGTCGCGCCACGCTCGAGCTTTGTCTCTTTGCTCCCAACGGCGGCGATTGTGAAGTCGGTGCCTGCGGTGACAAAGGGCGAATCGATACAAAGAACCAGGCTCTCGAATTGGTCTATCACGGCTTCGATGTGCCGGATCGTAATCGGATGTAGATTGCCGACGAAGGCGACGCCGTAAACTTCGTCGACAGCTCCGGCCGCGTTGATCGTGGCATCCGCCCGGAACTCGAGCACTTCGTCAAGTGCGCCCGCGAAGGGAAAACTCCGATCAATGATGGAGAAAGCGCAAAGCTCGCCGTCGCAGTATGTCTCGCGGCCCAGGAGTCAATCAAGCGACGCGAGTCTGTGGAGATGGCGG
>Ga0181568_10002279_pt1 | contig 17464 bp, 17 predicted proteins | sample 101ome_20_FD_133758 | JGI IMG/M metagenome (GOLD analysis project Ga0181568, IMG submission 133758) | Coastal salt marsh microbial communities from the Groves Creek Marsh, Skidaway Island, Georgia - 101404AT metaG (megahit assembly) | ecosystem: Environmental > Aquatic > Marine > Intertidal... | reverse complement strand
CTTCAAAAGAACTTGCTAAATTTATTAATAAGAATTTTAAGACTATGAGACTGAAAACAGGCACGCCACCTAGAATTTATTCTAAATCTATTGATTATGATGCTCTTGAATCACAACCTTCAGAAAATAATGGAATATATTTATCTTACTTTACAAAACAAAATACGAACAAAAATATCAATTGTTACATAACCAAAACTAATAATAAAACTCACAAAATAATTAGAGATAATTTAGACAAATCAGCTATGTACTCTGGAATTATAAAGTCTCAGGGAGTTAGGTATTGTCCATCTATAGAAGATAAAATCACTAAATTTGGCGATAGAAATGGTCATAATATTTTTTTAGAACCAGAAGGTCTAAATTCAGAATTAGTTTATCCTAACGGCATATCAAATTCATTAGATACTGATATTCAACTAAGTTTTCTTCGCTCAATTAAAGGTTTAGAAAAATGTGAAGTAGACCAATTTGGATACGCGGTTGAGTATGACTCAGTAGATCCTAGAGAATTAAAAATAAATTTTGAAACAAAGAGAATAGAGAATTTTTTTTTAGCAGGACAAATTAATGGAACAACTGGTTACGAAGAAGCTGCGGGACAGGGTATATACGCAGCAATTAATGCGGCTATTAAATTAAAAAAAATAAATTTCAATAATCAAGTTTTTGAAAGAAATAATAGTTACATAGGGGTATTGGTGGATGACTTAACCAAGTTGGGTGTAACTGAACCCTATAGAATGTTTACATCAAGAGCGGAAAATAGACTTAAACTAAGAACAGATAATTCCTATGAAAGATTTGAATATAATATTAATAAAAAAATATTTAATAAAACCGAATTCTCTCAATTAGAAAAAAATATAAATGATGAAAAAAAAATAATAAAAAAACTTTTAACATTAAAATACTCACCAAATGATTTAATGAAAAAAAATATTAAAGTAAAAAAGGATGGAAAGGTTAGAAACGGTTTTGAGGTTCTGAAATTTCTAGATCCAAAAATTGAAAATTTTAAAAATTTTTTTAATATTTCCATAAATCAAAAACTACTAACGAAGCTCTACTTTGATTCAAAATATGAAGTTTTTTATGATCGTGAGAAAAAGTCATACGATCAATTAAACAAAAATAAAAATATGAATTTAAAAAATGTAGACTTTAATAAAATTCCTTCACTTTCAAAAGAAATACTTGAAAAATTAAATAAATTTAAACCAGAGAATTTATATGATGCTGGAAAAATTTCTGGGATTACTCCAAGTGCCCTTTTTCAAATTGTTAAACATAAAAAAATTAAAGGTGATAGGATTGGTTGAACCATTACTAGAGAAATATTGTAAGGAAAACTTCTTGAATGGAGTGGATATATCTAAAAGACTTTTGGAATATAAAAAATTGCTATTAGATGAAAATCAAAAAATGAATTTAATCGGCAAAAGCACAATTGCTGATTTTGATCAAAGACACTTTTTAGATTGCATGCAAATCCATGCATACATGCCTGATAAACAAAAAGTAACGGTTGATCTTGGCACAGGGGCAGGTTTACCAGGTGTATTGTTATCAATTATTGGATATAACAATTTACACTTAGTTGAAAAATCACCAAAAAAATCAGCATTTCTTGAAAGTTGCAAATTGCGACTCGACCTTGATTATGTCATTCACAATAAGCCTTTGACTGAAGTGTCTATATTGAATGTACATTATATTGTTGCAAGAGCATTTGCCCCAATTTCAAAAATCTTAATTTTCACAAAACAGATGGTTACTAATCAAACACAATATATTTTGTTGAAAGGTAAATCGTATTTAGAAGAGTTAAAGTTAGTTAGCAGCAAGAATTTTAATTGGAAAGATTTTCCAAGTATTACCTCAGATGAGTCAAGGATTATAGTTTTACAGAGAAAATGATCATTACCATAGCAAATCAAAAAGGTGGCGTAGGAAAAACAACTACGGTAGTAAATTTAGCAACAGCGCTAGCCTCTGTAGATAAAAAAGTATTAATAATTGATATGGATCCACAATATAATTCTTCTATGTCTTTTGACTCCTATAATGCTGATTTATCAATTTATAAAGTTTTTAGTAATACTATTGATATTAATGATGCCATACAAAAATCTTTAATTCCAAATCTACAGGTGATATCTGCTTGTGAAGATTTAGCGGCAGCTGAATATGAATTAGCTGATGATGAAAATAGAAATTTTTTATTAAAAAATTATATTTCAAATTTAAATGAAAAATATGATTATATTTTTATCGACACGCCCCCCACTTTAGGTTTATTAACAATTAGCTCTTTAACTGCAAGCAATGAGGTTTTAATTCCTGTACAATGTGAATTTTTTGCTTTGGAGGGTTTATCAAAATTAATCAAAACTATCGAAGCAGTTAAAAATAATTTAAATCCTAACTTAAATCTCAATGGCATTATTTTGACAATGTATGATAAAAGAAATTCTTTATCTGCTTTAATTGAAAAAGAGGCAAGAGAGTATTTTGATACCAATGTATACAGATTTAATGTTCCAAGAAATGTAAAATTATCAGAGGCCCCTAGTCATGGACTGCCCGCAATAATTTATGACTTAAAATGTAGTGGATCGCAGGCTTATATTGCACTGGCAAAAGAATTTTTAGAAAGGAGTAGTGTTAATGGCGCCCAATAAAAAACTAGGAAAGGGTCTTTCTTCGTTGCTTGGAAATAAGTCCGATTTAAGTTTTGATAAAAAAAATGAAAAGGGATTGCTTTTAATTCCTGTTGAAAATATTTTCAGAGATGAAAATCAACCAAGAAAAGAATTTGATAAAGAAAAAATCGAAGAACTAGCCCAGTCAATTCATAAAAATGGCTTAATACAACCACTTATACTAACTAAAAAAGAAGATAATAATTATATATTAGTAGCTGGGGAACGAAGATGGAGAGCGGCACAAATAGCAAATTTAAAAATGATACCTTCTTTATTGCTGCCTGAGGATTTAGATAAAGATGAGATATCTTTAATTGAAAATATTCAAAGGGAAAACTTAAAAATCTCCGAAGAAGCTCAAGCATATCAAAGATTAATTAATAAAAATAACTATACCCATGAAGAATTAGCAAAAATAGTTGGAAAAAGTAGATCGCATATAACTAATCTATTAAGGATTTTAAGCCTAGATCCATATTTTTTTGATCTTTTAAATAAAGGCATTCTTTCCATGGGTCATGCAAGAGCCTTAGTTGGAAAAAAGCCGGAGGATCTTGATGAAAAAATACTTAATCAAATTATTTCAGGTAAAATTTCAGTCAGAGATATAGAAAAAAACAAATCTAACAAAAGTGTGGTAGAGCCCAACTTAATACAAGAAGAAACCCAATTAAGCCAAACTATTGGTTTTAAAAGCAAGATTTCCTATAGCAAAAGTGGTAGAGGTAATATTAAGATTTTTTTTAATAATTTAGAGCAATATAACTTCCTAATTAATAAATTAAAAAATTGAGCTTTTTATAAATAGTTTCTTTTTTAATTTTCTCATAAAGTTTTTTAATATCAAAATTGTTAATCTTAATACCGTAAATAGACTTTCTAATATCTAAAATATGATTTTTAATTTCATGGTGTGTAATTTTATTTTTTTCAAAACCATTACATAAATATTTTGATGTTTCTGAGAATAAAAATACAGGATTGTTTTGACAAAATAAAATCATGTCAATTTCATCAATATTTAAGTCATTTCTCAAATGGTAATCAATATCACTTTCATAATTATATCCATTCATACATTCATAATTATTATTAAATTTTTTAAAATTTTTATAATCTGTCAGAATGATTTTATATTCTGGCGTAAGAAGCAAATCATTTATTTTCTTTGAATTTGTTAAAGAGTAAACATGAATTTTATTTAATCCAAAAATATCAATAACTTGATCTGAGTTATTGAAATCATTTGAATATTCTAATGTAATATTATGTTTCTTAGCATAAAATTTAATTAAATATTCATAAAAAATTGATACATGATCATTTACCGTATTAATTAGTAAATTGTTGAAATCTGAATTTAATAAATTATTTATTTTTTCAATTTGACTTTTTGATGTCATTGCACTCTAAGGTAATTTCATTTAATTCATTAATAAAATTTCTCACCATTATATCAGTGTTATCTTTTTTAATTCTTTTAATTGCTTCTCTATTGCTTAAAAATTTATTTCCTTGAGCATAGATATAAAATTGTGAAACTTTTAATTTATCTTCAAAGATGTAACAATCATTATTACCATTAAAAACTTTTATAAATAATGATGAAGTAATATTTTCTCTGTCGGAGGTATTGTCTATATTGGTAATATATAAATCGCTACTATGTTCAATTTTAGCTTCAATTTTTAAAAAAGACTCCGGGTTATATTGTTCAAAGCTACTTAGATAATTAATAAGAGAATTTTTTAGATTTAAACCGTCTAATTCTCCCCCAATGTAGGATACTGAAAATTTATATGAATTTTGATTTATGAGACTTTTGGTACAAGATGTTAAAAGCGAACTAACTAGTAATAATATTAATAATTTTATTCTGAACATTGATAATTTTAATTATTTTTTTATTCTGTATTTTATTGTTTACTTTATCAATTTTTAAGATTTCTCCTAGAATAGACTGCTCTTCATAGTCTTTTGGGGCCTTAATAGTCGTGACTAACTTCCCTTTAATTTGAATGGGGATAATCAACTCATTTTCCTCTAGCAATTTACTATTAATTGTGGGCCAAGAGTGATTTTTAAATTCTTCGTTATATAAAAAAGAAAATATCTTAATAACTAAATCAGGAGTTATTGGATAGAGACAAATTAAAATCTTTTTACTAAGTTCATTATTACTAAGATAAAATTTATTTTTTTCCAAATAGTTGAAAAGAGTATAAATACTCGCGACGCATTTATTTAATGAAAAATTCAATATATTATTTTCAATGTCGTATACAAATTTTTCGATAGCTTTTATGGCATCATTAGGTATTTCTGTTGTGTCTTTTTGAAAGTACCTTTCAATTCGATTAATCAAATTTTTAGAACTTTGTATTCCTTCATCCGTCCATTCTAATTCTCGGTCTGGTGGAGAGTCAGATATCATAAATATTCTGGTAGCATTAATTCCAAAATTTTCTAAAATTTCGTTAGGTTCCACCACATTTTTTTTTGATTTTGACATTTTCTCTGTGGGCCCCTCTAGAATAGCTTCCTTGGTTTTGGAATGGCAATACTTATCATTAATAATTGCTACATCCTTAGGCATTACCCAATCACCTTTTTGTGTTCTATAGGTCTTATGGGTGATCATGCCCTGGGTAAATAATTGTTTAAAGGGCTCGCCTATTTGTAAATCATAAATATCTCTAAGTGCCTTCATAAAAAAGCGAGAATAAAGTAAGTGAAGAATAGCATGCTCGATGCCGCCGATATATTTATCAACGGGTAAAAATTTATCAATATCTTTAGGATCAAAAGGCTTATCTAGTTTATTATTTAAAAATCGGATGTAATACCATGATGAGTCAACAAATGTATCTAATGTATCAGTTTCTCGATAAGCAATTTTATTAGTTTTTGGACAAATAATTTGTCTCCATTCATTATTATTTACTAATGCATTTCCCTTACCTTTTAAGTCGACGTTATATGGCAGCAAAACCGGCAACTCAGATTTTTCTAGTACGCGATAAGAGCCATCCTCATAATAAATTACAGGAATGGGACATCCCCAATAACGTTGTCTTGATACTCCCCAATCTCTTAATTTGTAATTGATTGATTTTTTTCCGATACTTTTTGACTCGAAATATTCAATAATTTTTTTTATTGCTTCATCTTTTTGTAAGCCATTTAATAATGGGGAGTTGATAAGAGTACCTTCTTTTGTAAAAGGTAGTTGTTCATCATCGCAATCAACTACTTTGATAATTGGAAGGTTATATTTTTTTGCGAACTCAAAGTCTCTCTCATCATGGGCAGGGCAACCAAAAATTGCCCCTTCTCCATAATTGTCTAAGACAAAGTTTGCAATGTAAATAGGTATTTCCTTGTCCAAAATAGGGTGCTTACAAGTCTCTTTTAAAAGTATGCCTATCTTTTCTTTTTCATTATCAATTTTATCGAATTGTTCTTTAATTTTTTTAATTTCATCTGCAGAGACAAGGGTTGAAACAAGAGGGTGATTTATGGATATCCCAATAAAACTGGCACCATAGATTGTATCTGGCCTCGTGGTAAATACATTTATTAGTTTATCATGACTAGTAATTTGGAATTTTATTTCAGCCCCTGTAGATTTTCCAATCCAGTTTTTTTGCATGGTTTTAACTTTTTCTGGCCAGAGCTCTAACTTATCTAGATCAGATAAAAGTTCTTCTGCGTAATGGGTTATTTTAAAAAACCATTGAGATAAAACTTTTTTTTCAACTGTAGCCCCAGTTCTCCATCCTTTTCCATCGATAACTTGCTCATTTGCTAGAACAGTTTGATCAACTGGGTCCCAATTGACTAGGGCATCTTTTTTGTAAACTAGCCCAGAGTTATAGAGATCTATAAATAATTCTTGTTGGTGTTTATAATAATCATCATTACAGGTAGCCAATTCTCTATTCCAGTCCAGATCAAGATCCAAATTTTGAAGTTGAGCTTTCATGTTTTCAATATTTGATAACGTCCAGTCTTGTGGGTGGGTATTGTATTGTATAGCAGCATTTTCAGCTGGTAAGCCAAAGGCATCCCAACCCATTGGATGGATTACTTCATCACCTTTTAATTTGTGGTAGCGAGCAGTGATATCACCAATGACATAGTTGCGAACATGCCCCATATGAATATTCCCAGAGGGGTATGGAAACATTTCCAAGATATATTTCTTCATTTTAAACTTTAAAAATTACTGTTCGAGTTCTTGTGCTGATTGTAAAATTTTTATGGTTAGATTTTTTTCTTCAGTCACATAATTTTTTTGGTCGCTAATCCAATTCTGTCCAACATAATCTTGGCAATTAATTTTTGTTTCGATACCATTACTTACTAGCTCAGATGATGTAATTATTACTTTTACTTGACATCTTGTTTCTTGATTTGTGTTATCCTCAACAATCCAGTCTGTTTCTATGTACCCACCATTATTATCAGCTATTTTTATCGGGAAAGGTGAAAGAACCTTCAAAGATGCCCGCCATAGGAGGGCATTAGTTGGATTGTAATTCCCCATATATGTAGCATTTTGATCTCCTCTAATAAGATCCACTAGACTAGTTGTTAATTTCTCAGTAGTGAGCGGCTCACCGAAATTAGCCCGCTCTTTTGCCTTACATATCTCATATTCCCTTTTTGTAATATTTCTTTGAGGGTTATCACAATAACCATATAATTCATCAAGTTCTTTAAGGTTTGCCTCTTTCTGACTGCCATTACAACTGACAAAAACTACGAAACTAAAAGTTATGATCAATTTTGTGAATAAGTTTTTCATGTGAAATTTGAGCCACTAAAATACATCGCTCTTTAGTAAAAATAAATAAAAAAAGGGCCCAATAAAGGGCCCTTTTTTTTATATTTAGGTATTCTCTAATTAAAATGAGAATGAAGAACCAACAGCTACAGATGAAGTTTCACCTGATGACACGCTGTTTCTGTTGTGCATATCAACAAAAATAGATGCGCCTGCACCAATACTTCTTGATACAGAAACTTCTAAGTCAGATGTTGTAGCTGAAGAGTCAACGTCAGTTGATGTATAACCTACTGCTACTGATGTGCCGTCACCTAAAGTAGTTGAGTAAGCAGCACTCATCTTTGTGCCGTCTGAACTACCGTCAGCAGAAACATAACCTACTTTAACAGTACCTGAAGGTAATGCGTAAGCTACATTAGCACCAGTTGTTGTGATTTTTGTTGAAGAATCGTCAACCATGTAAGCAACAGTTGCGCTTAAAGGTCCTACTGGAAGTGATACTTTAAAAGCAGATGCTCCTACATTACCACTTGCGCTCATGTCTTGAACGTTCTTTGAAGAACCGTTGTTGTATAAGTAACCGATACCAACAGTTGCTGAACCCATTGCGGTTGAAAGAGCAAAACCAGCACCTTCAAAATCACCAACAGTTAGAGATGAAGTTCCAGTACCTAGACCTCTAGATACATCATCACCCGCTACTCCACCGACACCTGCATCAGCATAGTCGATTTCTAGATCCATACCAACAGTTAAGCTTGTACCGCCAGCAGCGAAAGTCATCTGATGGAATGCATCAGCATCATCAACTGAACTGTCACCAGTTCCAACAGTACCATCAGTACCAATACCTAAAGATACACCTGATGATGATACGCTTACACCGTTGTCAAGAGTTGTGCTAAGTCCAAAAGCTATTGAACCACCAACAGCAATGTTAGTTTGTGATCCGATTGACTGACCAATAACAGAACCAGCACCAGATACAGAAACATCAGCTTTTGCAGATCCGAATGAAAATGCAGCTAAAGCTGATATTAATACTAGTAGTTTTTTCATAATATTTATCCTTTCTAAGATAATTTATTTAGTTTATGTACATAAACTGATGTAAATATGTTTAAATTCTCAAAAATTACTACAAATTTGAGTATAAAAATTCCAAAAATCATCAAAGTGTTGCATTTTTGCAATAGTTGAGATGATTTGAAGGATCAATTTTGACTATAATTCATTAATATTATATTTATTAGGCCAAATCATGTCATTTAATTACCCGGCATATCAGAAAATTCAGGCAGATATCAAAAATAGCCCGCAACAAACAAAACTGTTGGTGGTTTCCAAAAATAGAAGCTTGGACGATTTGCTTCCCATCATCAACAATAATCAAAAATTCTTTGGAGAAAACAGAGTTCAAGAGGCGAAAGAAAAATTTTCAGTTGAATTTATTGCTAAATTAAACTTAGAGATACATTTAATCGGGCCCTTACAAACAAATAAAGTTGCGCTGGCTTTGGGTTTTTTTCATACTATTCAGTCAATAGACCGAATAAAACTAGTCAACGAAATAGAAAAAGTAATTAAAAAAAACCCAGAGAAAATTATCACAAAAAATTTCTTTATTCAGGTCAATATAGGCAGAGAGCCTCAAAAAGCAGGTGTGCAAACGGAAGAATTAAAGATGCTCTATGATAAATGTATAAAAGCTAAATTATTAATTAATGGTTTAATGTGTATTCCGCCATCCGGGCAAGACCCAGAAATTTTTTTTAGAGAAATGCAAAGAATTAGAAATGAATTAAATCCAAATTTAAAACTCAGTATGGGTATGAGCAACGATTACAAACAAGCTTTAAAATTTAATTCAGATTTAATTCGTATAGGGAGCCTATTATTTTCATGAAAAAAATATCTTTAATTGTAATAGCTCTTTGTATTGTTTTGCCTGTAAAGGCTTTGGAGATTTCATGTAATTTTGAAGAAGTTTATACTGATGGAAGCATTCAGACTGGTAAGTTTTTCTCTAAGAATGGAAATTTAAGATATGAATATAATGCTCATCATCTTTACACAATTCTTTATAATCAGAAAAAAATTTATTTAATTCAAAATTTTAATACGACCACATATCAGCACTTTAAAGATCAAGATAATACAATTTATTTTTTATCAAAAATTTCATCTGATTTTCCTGATTTTAAAGATAAATACTTATTTGATAATTTCACTTTTTTAGTAGAAAAAAAAACTAGCAAAGATTTTATCAATAGGATTGGTGTAATTTCTAAAAATCTAAATTTAAGTATTTATTTTAACTCATGTAGCTCTGAGCCCATTTCTGATGATATTTTCATTCACAAACCTTTTGTTATAAGTCACTTATGATCCATTTAGATTTTGCAAACCAATTTATTGAAAAAACAATCAGTAATCTTTTTAATCAACAAGACCCAAATTTAATTTCTAAAAAAACAGATCCTAGCTTTTTATGTATAAAAATCGAAATAATAAATAATGATTTAAAATTAAGCTATAATAACGACTTCAGAAATATTCGGTGTCCCGTTCAATTTAATGATATTTTTAAAGAATTATACAACCTAGCAGTGAATCATGAATACTTCATAAAAAAAATTAGTTATTATCCTTTTAGGCAAAGTTTAAATTATCAAAGACACTCTTACCATCTTAATTATATTAATAATTCCATATTGAAAAACCTCTGTCTTTACCAAAAAACTGGTATCTCAAAATTTGATTTATACAAAAAAATCTGGCCCAGCGATAAAGATTATTCTATTAATAAATTAGATACTCATCTGACAAATCTAAAAAATTTTTTTATGAATAATTTTGAAAAAAAACTTGATTATCTATCTGATACAGGTCTACTTAAATTAATTAATTAAAATATTTCTTTTGCCTTGATGATTAGGTTCAGATACAACTCCCCTTTGTTCTAAAGTCTCCATTATTCTGGCTGCCTTATTATAACCTATTTGAAAATTTCGTTGAAGAAAACTTGTTGATGCTTTGTTAGAGGTTTTTATTAGATCTATAGATTTAGTAATTAACGCTTCATCCGCATCGCTTAAGTTATCATAGTTTTCGTTTTCGTTGCTTATCACTTCCTCTAATTCTTGAAGATATTGGACTCGTTGCGATCGTTTAATTTCTACTATAAGTTTACTCACTTCATGATCAGAAATAAAGGCGGACTGATATCTTATTAAATTGGCACCATTCTTAGACATTAGCATATCCCCATTCCCTAGTAATTGTTCTGCACCTATCTCACCAAGTACTGTCCGACTATCGTATTTGCTTGCTACCTGGAAACTTATTCTTGAGGGAAAATTAGCCTTGATGCTTCCAGTAATGATATCGACACTCGGGCGTTGCGTTGCCATCACGAGATGGATACCACATGCTCGAGCCATTTGAGCTAGTCGTTGAACATAGTATTCTACCTCTTTGCCGGCAGTCATCATCAGATCTGCCATTTCATCAATGATAACAATAATAAAAGGTAGAGCCTCACTAGCTTTTTGATTATAGCTCTCAAGGGTTCTGGTTCCCTCCTCATTCATCATCGAGTATCTTCTTTCCATCTCTTTACAAACCCACTTTAAAGCAATAATCGCTTTCTTGGGCTCAGTTACAACGGGTGTTAATAAATGAGCAATATCGTTATACACACTCAGCTCTAACATTTTAGGATCAATCAGAATTAAACGTAATTCGCGGGGAGAAAATTTGTATAATAGACTTGTCAGAAGCGTATTAATAAAAACTGACTTTCCTGATCCAGTTGTTCCTGCAATGAGCAAATGAGGCGTTTTACTTAAATCAATAACTTCATTATTTCCAGATATATCTTTACCTATACAAATAGGAATTTTATGAGATGTGCTTTTAAAACTTTCGTCAATTAATAATTCTTTAATTGTAACACTTTCTCTTTGTTCATTAGGAACCTCAACCCCAAGATATTGTGTTCCAAAAATTTGTGCTATTCTAACTGCACCAACTCCCATACTTCTAGAAATATCACCAGCAAGATTTATAATTGTATTAACCTTAGTTCCCGCTGCTGGAAGTATCTCATATAGAGTTACAACTGGCCCTAATTTGACATTAACCACACTGATTTTGATATTAAAATCTGCAAAAACTTTTTCTAGTAATTCAGACCTTTCCTCAATATTAGATATATTCTTTTTTTGTTTACTATTTTTATCATTATCTAGAATTTCCAAGGAAGGAGAGCTATATTTGTGATTAGGTCTTTTTTCTATTTTGCTCTTTTCTCCCTCAGCTAAGTTAGTTTTAAATTCCTCATTATAAAAACCACTATCATTTTTAATTATAGGTTCTTTTTTGATTATTTTTTCTTTTTGATTTATTGATTTTTTGTCATTGGAAAACCTAAAATTAAACCTAGGAAACTTCAAAAGTCTAAAAATAATTTGTGCAAAGAAAAATAAAACAAAACCAATTGATGAAAGAATATAGCTAATCAATTCACTTTGATGAAAATTAAAAAGTATTACAGAAAACTCACCCCAAGATTTAATTTGATCAACGAAGTTATAGTTCCAACCCCAAAATAAAAATATTTGAGGAATGAAGATAATGCTTATTAATAGAAATAATAGACGGATAAAGAAATATTCAAATCGAACTTGCCGAAAAATGGCAATAGAGTTAATCAATAAAAAAATTGCTATGAGATAGCTCATATATCCAAAAGAATACATAAGAAAACTCGCTACATATGAACCAACTATGCCTAATATATTAGAAGGTGGCATACTGCTTTTTGTTAAAAAAGAGTCATCATTTATGTTAAAAGTAAAAACTGACAATAAGACTGCCAGTGATAAAATTAAAAATAATGAACCGTGAAGCAGGTTTGTAATTTTTACTAATTTTTCTTTAAAGACTGCTGGAATAAAACTATTGTTCATCATAATTAATATATGTCTCTAAATGAAAAATAAAATATTTAAATATGATTTTTTAATTGTTGGAGCTGGTTTGGTTGGCTCATTGGCGGCAATCGCTCTTCATCAAAAAAAATATAAAGTCTTAGTTATCGAGAAAAATAAATTTTTTCCTAAAGATCAACGAACATTGGCGGTCAATGCCAATTCAAGAGATTTTTTAATAAATTTAGGCATTTGGAAAGATTTAGAAACTAATTTTGAGGCAATAAATAAAATAATTATTAAAGATTACCTGCATAAAGATGATTTAATTTTTCAAAATTCTGAAGAAAGTATGGGGAGTGTAATATTCAATCGCGAGCTTTTACAAATTGCGAGAAAATATTTAGTCAATAACAATATTTTATTAACTGGAATTGATTTTAACTTTTTTAATTTTAACACAAAAAAGAGTTATCTCATTAATTCAAAAAAATATTTTTTTAATAAAATGATTATTTCACTTGGTAAACATTATGAAAACAGTGAAAAAATAAAAAAAAACACTTTTGGTTTTGAGCACCAGGCGTATGTTGGTTTTTTTAATCATCAAAAACATCACAATCAAACAGCTTATGAAATTTTCACACCCAAGGGCCCCTTAGCTGTTTTACCTTCTCCCAATAAACTAAAAAAAAGTTCTACCTTTATTTTTTCAACAAAAAATACAATGAATTTTAATAATCTTTCTAAACTTATTAAAAGTAAATTTGTGCCATCTCATGGACAGATTATCTTGAAACCCTCAATAAGCAATTATCCAATAAGACCTCATTTATCTAGACCAACTCAGAAAGATATTTTATTGATCGGAGATACTGCTCACTCTATTCATCCTGTTGCCGGTCAAGGATGGAATTTAGGTATTAAAGATATTCAGACTTTATGTCTCTGTTTAGATAAGCACAGTATCGATGATGTTAATTTTGATAATTACTATTTTTCAAAAAGAATTGTTGAAAATATTTCATATTTAATATTTACCAACACGCTCAATTATTTATATGAAACTCAAAAACCTATATCAAAATCTATTATAAAGGTAAGTCACTTTACTATATCTCAATTCCCTTATTTAAAAAATTTGTTTATCAGGCAGGCGATGGGCAAAACTAATTGAGCTGATTGGAATTATTACTACTAACTACTTGAAAAGTGTTGAGATCCAAAATTGAGTTGATGGTGCTGACTCGAGAGAGAAGGTTGGGAGCCTCTAAAATAGCCTGTTTATCAATTTTGTTAAATGGAGCAAGCATTGCTAGGGTGGATAATAACTGAAGATTGGAGGTATCAGCTAACACATTCTTATCAATCTCAAGCTTCTTCATTTTGAAAAAATTCTCATATTTGATGATTAATGAGTCTCTGTCGATTTGAGGTTCCATTGTATTCAAATCATCTAAATAATCATTACAGTCAATATATGCTTGATAATAACCACTTGGTGATAGGTTTCTTTCTTTTAAGATAAACCGACAAACTCCTTCTAAGTTTAAAACTATTCTATAATCTGGAGTTTCAATGAATGAGGTAATTTTCCCAATACAGCCCATCATAAAAAACTCATTATTATTATTTTTAGGCTGAATGATGCCAATCATTCTGTTACTTTTTAGGCTATCCAAAGCCATTTTTAGGTATCTTTCCTCAAATATATTTAAAGGTAATTTTCCAAATGGAAGTAGCAGTACGTTATCTAATGGAAATAAAGGGACAGATGTAGGAATTTGTTTAGGGCTAACTTCAAATAATTCTTTAATACTTTCTTCCATTATTTAAACATCAGTGTTGATAATTGCTTTCGTGCCGAGATAACATTTGGATCAGCAAACCCAAGCATATCAAAAAATTCTAAAAGTTTTTTTTTAGCAACTTCATCATTCCATTTTGCGTCTTGCTCGTAAATTTTAAGTAACTCATTAAATCCAAGTTCTATTTCATTTGATGAAAGATATTTTTCAGCAAGTTCATATCTTTTTTCTTTATTATTAGGCTCATTGTTAACAACAGATTTTAATTCTTCTATTTCGCTTAATGCATTATCGCCCATGTTAGAAAGCAACTTGTTAATCTTTGATATTTCTTCATTTTTTAATGTTTCATCATCTAAAGATCCCATCATTTCTTTAGCATCATCATATTTTTTTAGTTGTACTAAACATCTTAACAAACCACTGATGACCCTGGTGTTACCAGGATCCATTCCAACTAATGTCTCATAAATTTTTTGTGCCTCTGAAAATTTTTGATCTTTAAATAAATTATCTGCTTCTTCAAGCAATTTGGGAACCTCGTTACCAGGAGACGCATCGATTAATTTGTCTATCATAATTTCAATTTTACTCTCTGGCTGAGCTCCTTGAAAAGCATCTACTGGCTTACCATCCACAAAACCATAAACTGTAGGTATTGATTGAATATTTAATTGAGCAGCGATACCCTGATTTTCATCTACATTAATCTTAGCAAGAATGACTTTGCCATTCTTTTTATTTACTAATTTTTCTAATACAGGAGTTAACTGTTTGCATGGCCCACACCACGGAGCCCAGAAATCAACAATCACAGGGGTTGTTTTAGATTTTTCTATAACCTGTTCTACAAATTGGTCTTGACTAATGTCAATTATGATTTTCATATTTTATATTTAGTCTCAAAAAAGAAAATTACAACTTTGAATAAATTTTAAATTTCATCAAGTTTAGCATAGAATAGGTTTTTTCCACCTACCAAACCGTTAATTTTGTCAGCTGTAAAAGACTGATCGATGATTGTTCCTTCAATAACAAAGTCTGCTATCAAGCCCTTAAATGATAAATACAAGCGTAAAGTGCTTTTATATTTATTTTCTTTAAGGACATAGTCTTCCAAAATAATATGACTAATTTCTGGTGCCTTAAGTATCTCGTCTTTAAATTCATTACCCCAAATTACTTTCTCATTTTCATATTTTAGTTCCAATGTTATTTTTTTTAATGAATTACAAAGTTCACCGTCACCAACACAATTAGTAAAAGTATATTTTTTATTTATAGTTTTTTCTTTTTCTAAAACTTTTACATCATTGTTCTTATCATTTTTTTCAGTTTTGATTGACATAATATTTAAGAGTGAATCTGAATATGCAATAACATCCAGAACTTTATTATTAAAAAGTTTGTATAAATTTCTAAAGATTTGGTTACTTGTATCAATTCCCATATTTTCAAGAGACTCAAAATAATTTTCTTCACTTAAAACACCGCCTAAATATAGATCATTTAAAGATTTGAGATTTTCATTGGCAGATGAGTTTACATAAATAAATATTAATAAAAGAGTGTTACGAGCTATCTTAAGAAAATTTAACATTTATTAGTTATATATTAAAAAAAGCATATCAGATTATTTTTATCTGCGTTATTGCCTTGAATATCGAAATATATATAATTTGACTTTCTTTTAAGGGTTATTTTTAGATCAATATTTAAAACGAATGAGATCTTCAAATAAATATAGAGAAACATACACTAAGCGGGCGTAGCTCAGGGGTAGAGCGCAACCTTGCCAAGGTTGAAGTCGAGGGTTCGAATCCCTTCGCCCGCTCCAAGAGTTTATTTATTGATTTTCTCGAAACTTTTTGTGTAAATTTTATTTTTCCAGTCTTTGTATTCAATTTTTTTAAAATCGATTTCACAATCTACAAACCATGTTTCATAAATTTTTTTTTTCTTACCTCTAGAATAAACATCGTTTACTGCAATTTTATACCCGTTATCTAATAAGAAATTTTTAGTCTGTTTTTCAAATTGATCTCCTAATTTATAACGATCATGCTCAAAAGATATAAAATCAAATTTCAAATTAAAACGATGAAGTTTTTTTAAAATTTTAAAATTTTCCTCCGGAGTTTCTATATCACAGGACAAATAATTTATTTTTTTTTTAATACCTTCTGCATATAAAATTTCTTCAAAATTAATTTTAAATGCATCATCCCAAATAATTCTATTATTTCTTTCCGAAAATTTTTTCCAGGAACTCATATGTGATTTATCTAATTCAACAGATACGCCCCTCCAGTTATGTAAAACTTCTAAGATATATGTATTGTTATTGATTATAGGGTCAGCAGCTCCTATTTCTAGATAGGTTCCATTTTTGCCAGTTAAATTATAAGCAAATTGATCTTGACCCGATTGTGAATAAAAATTATTTTTTTGTCTAAAGAAAAAGGAAAACAAACTCATTTAAATTTATTATATTAACAGTAATACGATAATTAATTTAAAAATAAACATATTATTTTCTGAATAAGTTAAGCAGTTTTTCTGTTGCTTGCTCATTTATAAAACTAATTAAAAATTTTAAAAATATTCTGATATTTATAATTGCTTGGTAGAGCACAATTTTGCTAGGATTTAACTACAAGGTTTCGAATTCCTTCTCTGTTTTCAATATTCATAAAATAAATTAATTAAAAGTACCAATCCAATTGCTATAAATAGAAACCCTTGTATTTTTTTAATGAGTAATATTTTTGTTTGAAAAAAAGTAAATGCTGAGGCTGTTGTCACAGCCAAGGTTAACGATATATACCAAAAAGCATCTATAATTCCAGCGATTGATACTAAGTAAATATTAAATATTAACTCATTATTTATAGACATAAATTGTGAATAAATAGCTATAAACCATACCAATATTTTAGGATTTAAAATTGCTATACTGAATCCTTGTATAAAAGAAATAGTTTTTTCTTTAACATCTTTTTTTTCTAAATTTAATTTTTCTTTATTTAAAATTGATTTCATACCAACAAAAATCAGAAAAATAATTGATAGGATTTTTAAGCTATTAAAAATAATTATTTTGGTTTCGATAATGAAACCTAAACCTAAAACTGCAAATGTTGCATAAATTGCGATTCCTAATCCATGACCTATTGAAGTTAAAATACCATTATATCTTCCTTTAAAAATTGCATTATG
>Ga0181568_10002272_pt1 | contig 17481 bp, 9 predicted proteins | sample 101ome_20_FD_133758 | JGI IMG/M metagenome (GOLD analysis project Ga0181568, IMG submission 133758) | Coastal salt marsh microbial communities from the Groves Creek Marsh, Skidaway Island, Georgia - 101404AT metaG (megahit assembly) | ecosystem: Environmental > Aquatic > Marine > Intertidal zone... | reverse complement strand
TGACTAAACTTGTAAATTTCATCTGCACCAATCCTGCAAGAGTCCAGAGTACAACCAGAGCAGGCTTGAGGTGTAACTGTAGAATTACTGCAAGTTCCGAAATGACTGAACTTATAAATTTCATTTGCATCAACCCTGCAAGAGTCCAGAGTACAACCAGAGCAGGCTTGAGGTGTAACTGTAGAATTACTGCAAGTTCCGAAATGACCAAACTTATAAACCTCATCCAAATTAATCCTACAAGAGTCTAGAGTACAATCGGAGCAGGTTTGAGGAATGACTGTAGAGTTACTGCAAGTTCCGAAATGACCAAACTTATAAACCTCATCCAAATTAATCCTGCAAGAGTCCAGAGTACAACCAGAGCATGCTTGAGGAGTAAGTGAGGAACTACTACAGGTTCCAAAATGACCAAACTTGTAAACCTCATCTGAATTGATTCTGCAATTATCCAGGACACAAGCAGAGCATTTCTGGAGTTCGATTGTTGACTGCAAACAAGTCCCGAAATGATCAAACTTGTAAATGTTGTTTGTATCAAACCTACACGTTTCTAATGTGCATTCAGAACATGTCTGTGGTGTAATTGTAGAATTATAACACATCGTAAGATAGTTGAAACCGTATATCTCATCCGAATCAGTTCTACAGGTATCCAAGGTACAATCAGAACAATTCCATGTGCTTACCGAGTAGTCCAGACATCTCGAGTTGTGATTCATACTGAATATCATATCTGAATCGTTTCCATAGTTATCCACTGCAAGCTCAGAGCACACCGGATCTGTTATTGCAGGAATGGCGCAATCAGAATTGTGATTCATGGTGTATATGATATTTGAATTGAGTTCACAGTCACCGAAAACACAATCCGAGCAGGTTTTTGTGTTGATATTTGGTTGCATACATTCTGAAAATCTGCTCATCGAATACACAGCGTCGGAATTATGTCGACAATTATCAATTGTACATGAAGAACATTCGTGGCTTTTGATGACTAACGTCGAGCAATCTGAAAATCGATCGAAGGTGTATATTTCATTTCTAGCATGCACACAAGATTGATTGTCCGAAGCATCTTGGTCAAGTAAAGTGACGCAGTCGGAACAAACAGGGGGGACTACTACACTATCTGAACAGCTGCCGTGGTATCCAAACACGTATAGTCCATCAGTGGCATGATAACATTCATCTGCGGATGAAGATCCAAGTGAAATTGTATTCGTAGATTCCTCACATGCCGTGCAAGCACTTGCGTTTTGTTCAGTACTGTAGTATCCGCGTTCACACACAGAGCAGGCGTATGGTGTAAACACAGGTGTCTGACATGACGTCAGACGCCCAAATAAAAAAATTTCGTCTGCGTTTACGGCAACACAGAAAACTAGTGTGGCCAAGAAATAGAGCCATTTAATTATAACATTCAAAGTAACCTGAAATATAAACATGACATCGTACTAAGCAGCACTATCTACGGTATCGCGTGAATTATACAGGTCACAAATCACAGGATCCGTCCCAGTAGTACGCATATATACATGAAACAAAACACAGCGATCATACAGAGCACATATCTTGGCACAGTCCTCTTGAAAAGCATAATCTGCCGTGCGTCCTTCAGTCCATGCCGGCCATGTCCCCTCCGTCGTGTAGATGCGGTTGGTGATGTTTGCAGGCCGATGCGTCGTTGTACCATTGAACATGTCCTCGTAGTCATGAGTTTGGTTGTTTACTGTGATGGTTTTGCATTCGGGTCCTTTTGGATCATATGTGATCGAAAAGTTCTGTGACACATACTGCCCCTCGGTGCAAATAGGAAAGCAGAAGTCTGAGGTGTACGTGCGAGAGTAAGGCGTGGTGGTGCCATTGGGACAGGATGTGCATACTGTGACATCATCAAGATTAGAATATGTGCCCACGGGGCATGGATTGCAGCTTCCCGAGAGACCAGCTGTTGTCGCACAGCCATTGCCCCTGTCCATGACCATAAAAAAGGACTGATCTGCATCAACGATCCCATCTTGTGTGTACCTAAAATACTCGTTTGCATATTGTGTCATACTCGGCGTTGCTGAAGAAAACAAGTTACAATAAATATAATTCGTATCACCATGCAAGTGCTCTAGAAGAAACGACAAACAATCCACATTTTGTGCACACTTGATTGCACAGGATGTCATCATACTTTCACCTTCTATTACCCAATCACCGTTTGAATTGGAAAATTGTTGCAAGAAATACTCAAATGCTGGTTTGTAATACGTCAGGGAATCTTGGTAATATGAGGTATATGAATATGGTGTGTCGTTAACCGTTACCTCGTTACACTGAGACTCTTCGGTGGAATAATGCTCTAGCAACCGCCGACTGCCAGTCTCGTCTCCGGAATCCCAGTAGTACCCCTTGCCACAAGGCCGTTCTGCATGCACATACGTGGTCAAGCCATAGTCATCGGCTGAAGTCGATGCACCTGGAGCTGGGGTTGTCATTTGGACTGCTGCTGCTGTGGTACTTGTCGCGGCGGACGTTGTGGTCGTGGACGTGGAAGTAGAAGATGATGTAGTTGTAGGTGCTGGTGTGGTTGTAGAAGAGGTCGTAGTTGTAGGTGCTGGTGTGGTTGTAGAAGAGGCTGTAGTTGTCGTGGGTGTGGGGGTGGTGGTAGTCGAGGACGTGGTTGTAGGAGCTGCAGTGGTTGTGGTCGTGTCTGGTGGATTGAGGTCACCAGATTCTACACCCTCAGTCGCGAGTTCTTCATTGAGAGTCTCGTCGGTGAGGGATGTGTTGACTGGGTTATCCTCGGTAGTCGTGATATTTGTATCCACATTGACACTCTCCTCGGTCTGTAGTAGACGACGCATGCTCGGAGCAGGTGTTGTTTCGGCGGAATTTCCTCCCACCGAGGTCACACTCACAATAACCACGTCATCGACACCCACCTTGGCTGCTCGCGCCATGCCCTTTCGAAACTTCAAGCGGAGAGTTTCATCTTGGAATTCTGCGAGTGAATACGGCAGTTGCACGCGACGTTGAAGCCTTTTGTTCAGCATCTTTACCCTTGTAAGTTGGTCACCCAACGCCCCGAGATTTTTCTCGACATTAACTTTGGAAAGCAGGGCTTCCAGTTCCGACTGGGTTTTATCAGTATCGAAACTGAAGCGAGCCTGGACCTCCGTCACACCATTCGTATAAGTGAAAGCCGAAAACGACGTCTGGCTAATTTTTGTCCGTTTCAGTTTACTTGAATAAACCAGGGCCTTCAGAAACTTTGCCTGGATCGCATCATATGCTTTCACTGTTGTTCTGAACCGAAAACTCTTGAAAAGTGTGGATCCAGTCGCACTCGAGGACGTATCAAGTATGCAGGCGTCGATCGACGTGCTTGCGGGATCCAGTGTCGTGTAGTCATCAACACAGCTCACGCATTCATTTTCCGTGGGACTGAGGTAAGTCCCAATGGGACATGCAGTACACGTCCCAAGATACAGAAAGTTTCCAGGAGGACAATCATATGGGATACACGAAGAACTGCTATTTGAAGCTCCAAGTACCGTGGTTGTAGACTCGGGGCATGGTGTACATTGCTGTTGATCAGGAAATGCAGAAAATGTCCCTATCGGGCATGGGAAGCACCCATCACTCTCGTTGAAGTATCCCACGCCACAAGCCGTATCGGAAACAAGTGGGCGACACACATCCAGACTCTGCCCCCCGGATCCAGATGCAGTGAATCCCGTGGGGCAGGGTTTACATGTGGTGGATAGCGTGTTGGTATCCTGAAATGTGTTTTCAGGACATGGGGCACAGGACTCACTTCCTGCATTCCAAAACTCACCCTTCTCACACATAGGCATACAGGGACCCGCGCCATATGCCAGTTTTCCTGTGCCAGCGGGACATGCGATACAATCACCCTCGATTTGTTGTTGGGTGGAACAAGTTGGTGTCGGGTCGCTCATGTAAATTTTACTCCCCTTCAGCAGCTCCGGAGTGAATTCTGGTTCGCCATTCACACGGAATTTGGAAACCATGTTGTACGGGTCAGTCATGTCATACTCTTCAGTGTGGTATTTCATATTTGCTGCGGATGTTTTGAGGTTTTTCTCTACCAAACTCGAACCATCCATATATCTCAGAACTTCGGGGTCGGTATAAGTTGTCATGGTCCAGAAGCCATTTTCTGTGGTTTCTGGATGACCAGACTTGAGAGTAGCAGTTGACCAATACACGAAAAAAATCTTGACATGGCATTTCACAATGGTGTTGTCGGGCTTCTTAACCCAGACAAAAAACGGCTTCCATCTCGGACATCCAATGTAGGTCTGAAAATTTCTAGCCGGATACGTGGAAAATGTCTCCGCATCTTTGGCTGAGCCTGGGTTTGTGTGATCATTGAGCATCCAATATACATTCTCACAAGTAGCCAGCGGTAGTGGTTCTGTCAATGCAAGCCAGTCTCGCGTTGCGTAATCTGTCATCGCGAATGCCGCATTATAATCCCTCCCCGCGTCTAGTGGTCGTTCGGGTGTGGAGACGAAAAGTTCACTGTTAGATCCAGCGGCATGAATATCCCCGCGCCATATAACAAATGTCTGGTCGCGGAACGTTGTAATCAAATTATCACGTGCGACTTGGTCATAAGGAAGCAACGAGCGCATGACACCATTGTAACCATACTTGAATGTCCTCATTGCAAAAGCAATATAATTCGAAGTTAGTGATTCATTCATACAGTTATGGTTGTTATAGTTGGAATTGCACCAATCGGTATTGAACGTCCAGAACTTGTTGTAACAATTTGATGATGAGTAACATACACGGGGAGGCGATGGTCTCGCGGGGTCGTTGAAGACCTGTGGCTGAGAATCAATGAAGAGCCTTACTGTATCCGTAGTGTTAGTACGAACCAACTCGTAGGTACCGAGCGTCAGATGTGTAATACCATCCGAGTTCATGTTACACGTGTATCCGGGGTTGCATTGGCAGAGAGTGTTTTCTGCATTGCTGGTTGAGTGGTTCAGACAACTTGAACATGCGGAAGAACCAGACCCAGACGCAGTTCCCTCCATACAAGCCGTACAAACAGTCGAATCCGACTCGCTCGAAAACGTGCCGGGTTCACATGGTGCGCACAGCTTATGCGTGACTGTCCCATTATATGAAAAGTTGCGCGAGATGTAGTGACCAGGTGCACAGATTGGCTGACACAGACTCTGTGACCAGGAGCCGGGATACAGAGATGCAGTGTTTTCAGGGCATGACGTGCAAGTCAGGGTATCACTGAGATTGGACCACGTTCCCGCCGGGCAGGGGTAGCACGATCCAGGCACACTGTATGTGTTTGAGCAGTCGTGATTGCGATCAAGTACCATGAAAAACGACTCATCGGAATCTGAATTGCCGAAACCCCAATATTGAGCACCTTCATTGGTGCGGGCACTGGTGTCGGGACTACTGTGGTTATATAGACGACATGATGATGTACTGCCATCATTGTGTCTTTCTTCCACCAAGAATGAGAGGCATCTTGCATCCTGTACACACTTCATCGCACAAGAATAAATAAGTGATTTGTCAGTCAAAACCCAACTTGAATCGGTACTATAAAACACACTCAACTGATAGTCTGAATTCGGGTGGTACCAGACTGCGGAGGTCTGATAGTACGAGCTGTATGCATGCCGAACACCATTCACCTCCACCTCGTTACACTTGCTCTCCTCTACTGCATTGTGCTCGAGAAGTCGGCGACTGGCGGGAGCATCGTCCATCCAGTACAAACCAGCACCACATGGTCTTGTATTCACACTACAGTTAACGATGCTTTGCGCCCCACTTGATACGGTCGTATTGGGTGCGGGGCATTGTTTGCATACCAGGGACCCGGTCGTGTTTGCGTACGTGCCCCGCGGACATGGGTCACACTCAGACGATGAATAATTATTAGCATATGATCCCAGCGCACATGCGGTACATTCCGTTGCGTTGTTCTGGTCGGAATAAGATCCAGGCAAGCAGGCAGCACAGGTGCCATTTGACATTCGATAGAACCCGGGCCTACATACGTCACAAAACGTGCCCCCTTGTGTAGAGGTCGTTGTTGCATCTGGACAAGGAGAACACGTCGACGCATTGGTCTCTGCCGAAAAGGTTCCGACTTCGCACAGTGTACACACACCTGTGATTGGATCCGTTGAATATCCAGTAGGGCAGAAGCAGTCGATGGCAGAATACACAACCGGCTGAAATGTGTCAGGATCGCTGTGAAATAGTTTGTCGCCACTCACCAAGATAGCACTGACTTGTTCGGGGAAGTGGTAGATTTGGTGCACACTGTGGAAAGTCGTGAGATACCACCAGCTCGTCAACCAACCAGCTATCGAAACCCGGAAGGAGTGCTGTGAAACACTCATGGTGTCCTTGTCCTGGATGTAAGCCCTGAAAAGATAAGCAGGGCATGTGTTCATGTGATTCTTCGTCGTGCCCTGGTGTTGGATGATGTTACCCGAGTTGCCGTCGCATTGGCGTTCTGGGCTAGTTGGGTGATCTCCTGTCTTTACAACACAGGGATAATTTGTGAACAACTCTGCAGACATACTGGCGGGGTCCGCATCCGACGCAATACAGCTCGGCCAGTCTTCGACCGTTGAAAAGCTCGGAAACAAATCAGAGGTGAGGAAGGCAACCTGTCCACCAGTGGCTTTCCAGTAATACGTATTAACATCCGAGGCATAGTCTGAAAGAGGCATTGAAAATGTCAACTTCGGGTTTGTGCTTTCCATGTGTACACTCATGGCACCACTGGGACAAGCAGTACAGTCGCCGTTTGGCTCTACGACATATCCCTCGGCACAGAGGCAATCGGAAACAGATGTACTTCCGATATCCGACACTGCGTTTGGTGGACAGGACTTGCACTCGGCGGGAGCGTCAACACCTTCACATGATGGGTCCATGTCCTGGAAAAGGGCGTAGGTACCCGAGCTAGTCGGCGTGAAACACTGGTCAAGTTTACCATTACAATATGCCTTGAAACAATTTCCTGATGTTTTATCGTCAGCACCCCAGTCTTCAAAGGCTGCAAAGTTACATAGAGGATCGGAGCCACACTCACCCATACATTGGGCACGAGTAAGACTCTCCGCAAACGTGATCTGCACCCCTGTCTCTGTAAAAATTCCTGTCCTGCCTTCAACGTCTCCATGCATATGCACCCTTGCCCCAGTGTAGACCATACCATTGTAATCACGCACTACTGGTACATGATAATTTGTCCAGTCGCAAGCGGGCCATGCCTGACATACTCCATCAACACTATATGAACTCGTATATGGAAAGCCACCAGGTCTGTCTCGCATACACACTCCATCCTGAAGACAGCGACCCCACCCACACGAACCGTTTGCCAGCACCGGCAGAGGATCGCACCAAGCAGGAGGTGTTGTGCACTCTTCGTGTGTTTCTGGCGAGTAGTAGGTATCAGCCCCACAAGCCTGTGGAGTTCCAGAGGCCGCAAGACTGTAGTCACTTTCTGTCACACCCGTGCCATCGGAGCATTCCGTTGTACCATCCCATGCAGCCAGATTACTCCACCCCCCAGCAATACCAGCCTCGAGGGACCCGAACATCTGTGTCCATTCAGTGGAATCGACGCAATCTCCATATCCCGCGAAAAAATCCGCGAAAGCTGGCGCCGGGCACGGAGCGTTTCTGGTGAAATTGTAAGCGCCTTCCTTGTCTGGATCCGGAGACCCATAATACAGCGTATATCCATCATAATTTTGATATGATGATAGCAATTCACAATCATCTGGCAGATAGTCGGTGCGATAGAGTTTACACTGTCCGGCTACAGTACCTGGATGATCAGTGTAAGTTTTAAAGAACACACACTCCGCATTGTCTGCACATAGTCGTGCACATGCCATTGCATGGTTTTCTCCTTCTAAGATCTCGTATGCAGGAGTCGTTGTAGGAGTCAATTCGACAATTAGATCACCAGACGGTGGATTACATTCCTTGTCCACATAATACCAACTATGTTCACCATACGGCATACATCCGGCCTGAAGAAAAGACTCGTCGTGTGTGAGCAGCTTACGTCGCGTCGAGGTAGTCGGCTGCAGAGCCTTCTTTCGAACTACAGCCTCGGCTGCCTCGTGGACAAGTTTTTTTGAATACTGTACGTCTGGTGTCATCACCGGACTACTAGTCAGGGGCCAAAATCCCACGGCACCCCGTACTAATATAATAACACATAAGATGCTCAAGTTTGGATGTAACCATCTATACAAGAACTGTATTATCAGAAACACAAACATCTGAAATATGAAAGTATGCTTTATTATCAACTTGCATCAACAGCCTGGAAACCTTGGCCACAGACACAGTCGTCGGGTGAAGTGCTCACAGACGATACGGTTGAATGTCCGTATGAGCAGCTTCTACATACCGAATTACCCACATATTCTTTGTAGAAGCCCCAACCACACGCCTCGCATAAACCATTCTCCAAAAACCGCCCCCTATCACACAAACAATCTGCACTGGATGCACTGGCACTTTGTTGTGTTGTAGAAAAAATACGAAAATCCCCACACGAATCACATATTTCTGTATTTGATAGATCCTCTTTGAATTTTCCAATCTCGCATGGTATGCATTCTGTTGATCCAATTGCTGCATGGTATCCCGGAAGACACAGACACTGTGATTCTGTCGTTGAATTGAGTGTTTCTGTTCCCGAGTTAACATGACATGCTGTACACGATCCATCTCCCCACTCTGGCTTGAAGTATCCGCCTGCACAAGCCTCACAGGCTTCCCCCGACCCAGCAAATCCTGCATATCCCGGAAGACACAGACACTCCGCTATACTCGTACTTCCAGCGCTTGAATTTGCATGACTAACACACTGCCTGATCTCTGAGCCGTCGTTGTAAAAACCAGGTAATGCAGTGCAGTCAGCAAATGAGTCCCCACCGCCAAGAGACGTTGACCCCATGGGACATTGAACAGCCACACCATCCTGCATATAATATCCTGGTGCAGCTACACACTGAGAAAGACCATCGGTACTGAAAGGCGGGGCTCGCATATTTGGGGGACAGGAGTTACAGACGTTGTTAAAATAATAGCTATACTCATCACAGGATTCGCATTGATTACTAGAGTTCAGCCATCCACCGACACACTCACAATCGCCAACACTTCCACTTCCCTCTGGAGATATCGATTGTTCCGGACAGTCGTATATTGTTTCTCCAAAGCAATAAACACCAGCGTCACAAATTTCGCATTGATCGGTAGAGTTCAAGTAGTATCCGGACGCACACACGCACGGTGGTTTTCCTTCAACGTGCTCGGGTGTCGAACAATTACAGTCATTCTGTGAAGTACTTGCCTGTACTGATGTGGTTCTGTACGGACATGCGAGGCACGACGCAATCGAATGATCTGCATCTTCGTATGCAGTGTATGCGCGATATGTTCCAACGGGACACGGTAAAAATGAATTTCTACTCACTTCGTAGTATCCCGCATCTGCAATACAATTCCAGTCGTATGCACTTGCCGTTGTAACTGTAGTCCCACCTACGGAACAGTCCTGGCATGCCTGACCACTAAGTGAAAAGATTTGATATTTTCCACGAGGACAGGCAGAACACAGTGAATCTGGGCTGGTCGTGGGTGAGGTGTATCCAGACTGACACTCACAATACTGTCGGCTTGTTGCCACTCCACCCCCCGGAACAAACGTAACCTGATTTGGTCCACATTGTGTGCATGGCTCGTCAGCAATTGTGGGCTTGTATTTACCAATGACACAAAATCCACACTGACCATCCCGTGGCTCATAGCCCGCATTGCAGGCACACTGCGTGGCAGCGGTTCCAGACCATTGATTGGCGAGTGGGCATGAATTACAATGATCACCTGGCGCACTACTGTAAGTCCCCGGAAAACAAGGCCAGCATGCGTCATTCATGTTACCTTCGTAGCCAGCTACGCACAAACAATCCGAAGAATCCGTGCTTCCGAGACTTGCAGTTGTCATCGCGTTTCCCTTGGGGTCAATACAATTCAGACATGCACTGCCTCCAATCAAATCTTTATACTTTCCAAAATCACATATTCTACAGGCAAAGGGATATCCAGTTTGAAAATCAGCATTTATCTTCTCGTAACCCACATCACATTTGCAGTCATAAACACTACTACTTGCTTCCATAGAAGTCGCCCCAAAAGGACAGTCGTCGCAATTGGTCTGACCTTGGCTTTCGGCATACTTTCCTTCTGGGCAGTTATGACAAAAGTTGTCATCGGGATTTTCGATACGGAAAGCTTTGTCATAATATTTTCCCGCACTACACCTCGTGCAGGTACTATAGTATCCCGGGTTGCCTTCATATCCAGAGTCACATTTATCACAATGATAGTCTCTAAATGAACCAGCGGAACTCGTCTTTCCTTTGGGGCATGCCAAGCAATAATTGATGCTGGCTCCAAATCCTGGTTTATATGTACCTTCAGGGCACGACACACATTGCCCGAAAGACAAATATTTGCCTGGACCACAGTTCCAAATAGTGCTCCATCCCTGTACTCGCATAACAAACAGAAGCGCGATAAAGCACCGCTGCGTTACACATTTACTAAGGCTCTGAAATACATAAATTGAATGATAGTTTATTGCAAACAAACTACACAGCCATTCCAAATATGCGTCGGAATGTTGTCGGCTCGGTGGCCTCGACATCTACCTGCACAAATTCCGCGTCCACTTCGGTTTCGTTGGGGTCTTTGGCGTCCAAAGTACTGATACTACTAATACTCGAGTCGTCTTTGAACTTGTAGTAGTCGAGGTCGCGCTCCAGCTCGGCTACGCGGCAGTTGCTCTCCGACAATACCGTTAGTGTTTCTGCGTGGAGTTTCTGGAAGTATTCGAGTTCCTCCTGTAGGCGAGAATTGCGCACACAGAGTGCTTGGAATTCATTGTGGAGTCTGCGAAGTTCTGCGTTTTTGTTATCAATGACTGTTCCCAGATGTCCTCCTCGCAGGCACTTCAGTTGTGCTTGTAGACTCTCGATGCGCTTTATAAAAAAATTCCTCTCACACACAGTTAATATTGTTCTCGTCTATTTTCTATTTAAATAACAACGCACCAATAATGAAATATTGCGTGGGTATTGATACTAACGTTTTGTGTGTGTGCAGATCGGCACGACCAAAGGAACTGGAGGCGACGTGTTGATTCTAGAAGAGGCCGCGTACTGTGACGAGGGGTTCTTCTATGAAACGTCTCGACCCACCCATTCTCTAATTTAGGATATAGTTGATGCTTCCTTTGTTACATCCACCCCAATTTGATGTTTGCGAATGGCAATTGGCGCAGAGATAACGCAAATTATCCAAACTGTCTGGATCGGGGCAATTTCTACCACTGATATGGTCAACTTGTAGTAGCAATGGCTTGCCTTGCCACAACCATATGCCGTGTTCTTGTTGCATATTAGCACATTGGCACTCCTCGCATACGTATTCACGACCAGCATCCTGCAATTCTCGACGTAACTCTCTAGTATGTCTGCGTGCAATCAATTTATTGCTCGGTAGTCGTTGGCGTGCTCCATACTGATTATTTTTTCTACATAGATGGCTGATGTTGAGTTGAAGTAGTTGCGCTCTTTTTTTGATTGGTTTGTAATCGATAGATACTCTTGTTGGATGTAAAGATTTGCAGTCACATTTAGCAGCTAATTCAAACCATGTTTCACAGGAGGATACAAGCGATGTGAATTGATCATCAGAAATTTTCCACAGAGCCTTAGTATTATCAACATGCCTGGCCATTATTCGATACTCATAGCGCTTTAGTATTATCAACATGCCTGGCCATTATTCGATACTGATTTTGTGTTTTTATGGCAGGGTTGCTCCTATCTTATCAGTTGGAAACGCAAGTCTCGTCGCCATCAGCACCCTCACCTCGGAGATTAACTTCTACACGCGTCTCATCAAGATGCTCGACCCCGCCACGGGCCGACCCCTCTTTGTCTGCCGATGCATCGAGCTCTGTTGTGAGGCATGTAAAGAAAACGGTCGCGCGCACGAGTGCAACCATCTCCTGCATCTCGTGCCGCGCTGGCAGAGTGAGGAACGGCATCGCAAGCTTAAAATCATGATGCAAGACAGGCCAGATTTGATTCAATCTGAGCTCGCAGGCCTAGCCTTCGATTCTCTTCAGCAGGTCTTCCGCAAGGCAGACATCGCAGCGATGTTTGAAGCCGAACCTCCGTCTCTTGAGATGGACACTACGATATGGATGGTCATTGATCCCGCGGGAGGTGGCCCGCAGAGTGACTATGCCGTCGTCACCATATGCCGGTATCGCGGAATCATTACGGTGAGTCATGCAATGAGATAGTTGTCCATGCACTTGTCCACAAAGTCAACCACTGTTTCTTTTTCGTTGGTGAAAAACAGAGGTACGCGCTCGTTGCGAAGGTCGAGCATAAACCGCGTCAGCTTGGCATGATTGTTTGTAACCTCCATTTCCATGATTGTATTTTTCAAATCAGCGTCCACATTCAACAATAGAAAAAACACAGCGAGATTCTGTATGTGTGTACTTCTGCTCAGACGCGCTCGAAGCGTATGAATCTGTGTGGGCTCGCAGCCCCCATAGAAATGCTGCTGTATACTACTCAAAGACTTTGCTATCACCTCTTTTAAGAAATCTCTATATTCATCCTGCTGCAAAAAATATATGATGTTATGAGTGCATGCTGTGCTTTCTGATGAGCAGGTGTTGGGTATTGACGTACTACAGGGTTGCAAAGGTATGAAGCAGTGAAAATATATTCAAGTTTATTTATATTTGCGTTTGTTCTCTTCCCTGAGATAATCTGTAACACTTTGTGTCTTGACACTGAAGTCAATCGGCCCCACTCCCATCCCAATCGCGAGTTCGTTGGCGCGTCTGATGCCTTCTAGTTGCTCCAAAAACCTATCGACATTTTCGAATAATAGTTCGTGTTCTTTGTAGGGGCATCCGAGGCTTTTTGCTAGACGCTCTGCTGCTATAGCCTTTTCACTGCTAAAACAATATAACATATTACTCTCACTAATTTTGAATTATCAAGCAGGCAAGTTATATTTATATTTTACTGACACATTTATCTGTCACAGAACCCGAGAAGCAGTTTGCACTCGTCGAGCGGCACATCGACCGCCTGCGCGAGCACCCGATGCTGCGCCAGTCGCTCGTCGTCATCATGGTGGAGAGGAACCTTGGCTTCGAGGCCGAGCACCACCACCGCGCGCTACAGGGCCTTCCCGGGACCCGCCACCGCGTGGACCACACGGCCCAGCGCTACGGCATCCTCACCACCGAGGAGATCAAGCACGCCATGTGCACCCTCCTTGACAACATGCTGCGCGAACGACGCGTGAGCATTCTGCCGGAGCTCTTTTCAGAGGTAAGTGTCATTGACTTGTACGCATCTTTTGCAGAGCACACATCAGAGATCGCATTCCTTCAGGTTGGTTTTCTTGTTGTCTGTTTCTTCGGCGTTGTTTCCTTGAGCTCTTCGCCTGTTTCTCTGTATATTCGTCCACTACTTTAAAATATTTATCTTGCAACTCCTTATATTGTTTTTCTGCTCTTTCAAGTTTGGATTTGATTCTGTTAACTTCTTCCCGGTTTAGTGTTCTCGCTTTTATATCTGTGGATAATGATTGCAGCATATTCAACGTACCTACAAACATGTAAAAAAGATCAATGTGATTTCTTGGTTTAAACACGTCTTGATCCTCATACGAGGCTGTTTTCATAGCTTCCACTTGAAGACCATAGCCGTGTTTGCGCAAAAAATCATTTACGAATACATCAAATGCCTCCGTAAATTCTTCCAACATCTGGGGCATTGTTTGTTCTAATAATTCAAAGGATCTCTTTATTTCTAATCTTTGACTAATTGAATTATTATGCATGTACTTTTATACAGCGCCCCTCCGAGAACGCCGCGCGCCTCCGCGAGCAGATGCACATCTACTCCCTGCAGTTCAAGCAGGCCGCCAACAACTTCGGCAAGACGCGGGTCGCACTGAACGGTAAGGTCGGCGGCATGAAGGACGACGTCGTCATCGCGCTGCAGCTCGCGATCTACTACTCCTCGAGTGAAAAGATGTATGCATGAGACCCGCGTGTTAAAATCACGATTCGTGTTCCTCTTGGCGGAAAAAATCGAACGCTTCCAGTTCGATCAGATGTGTGGTAAATTCCCCAAACTGTTGTTCGATGTCTTTTTTTAGAGTTTTTTGTAGTTCTTTATACTGTCTCATTTTACTTTCTTCCAATGAATGTGTATCAGGATTAAGCGTCAAAAAGTTGTCAGAGAATCTTCTGTTTTGTTTGAGTTTTTTGGCTCTCAAAACCAACATCTCAATACAACGTTTGAAGAACGCCCGTGTCTCATTATGCATCAATTTGTTTTGCTGTAAATACGGAATAATTTCTTTTGTTATGGTATGGTGTATGAACGCAGAGTTGTTGATCTCAAAAAACATAGGGTTGTCCTGGTTTCTGTCTGTCAACTGGTAAGCTCTACTAAAATTCTTTTCAACCTCTTTGAGATCTGTTTCAAATTGACGTATTGGCCCAACTATATTCCCTGAAGCGTCCCATTTATTTGTTTCTGATGACTCCAGTGTACCCATACATTGTCTAATCAATTGTAGTTGTTGCTGTGCTGATTTACCAACTGGTTTAAAGTAATTTTCTCCACTCTTGACATAGTAGTTACTACTCTTTACAAAAACTATCCATCCTTTGATTCCAAACGCGTCAAATTCTGTTTCTGTGAATTCTGTTTTTTGCTGCAAAGCTGTACTTAGCTTGTCATTTTTCAATTCCTTTCCACTCTTCGGTTTTTTATTGCCAATATTCTCCCACCCCAATCCAACATTTCGTGATCTCACCCGCAACAGTTGTTCTTGGGTCGATTGTAATTGGACATATAAAGCGTGATACTTCTTTGGCAAATCTTCAAGTATGCTTGTTATTAACCTTACGACGTATTCGCCTGACATATATTCTAACATGCATAACTTTATCAGCGTGTTTTGTGGCTGATTATTATCTTCGCCAGTTTCGATAAGATTGTTGCAGTAAAATTCCACTATATCCCTGCATTCTTCTGCTTTAGCTTTAAACGATTTCAAATCCGATTTCAATAATTCTATAGCGTCTTCGGATATTTCGACTCTAAACCTTTGGCGATTCTTCTTCCTGATAATATCCCATAATTCCGTGCATTGTTTGCATATTTCTGTCAGATCATCTGAAAACTTCTTTGCATTCATAACAAGTGTGTTTAACTTTCCGTTTATAATATCCATATTGCCCTCTTCGGGTAGCATTCTCTTTATTTCTTCTTTTCTTGTCTCATTTTTTGTTTCGGCCAGTTCCTTGCGTAGTTGCTTTTCGGTCACGTATTTAAAGTGATTTCTCATGGCGTAGAAAAAAGTACGCCCCAAACCTCCGTATACCATTCGGCGAGGTAGTTCCAAAATTCTAGTTGACAACTTACATGTTTCAAAAACAGGTTTGAGAATCTCCATACAGTTTCCAAACGTGATAGTTTCCATTGAACTTTGATGTCCACTGAATTCCAGTGCCTCTCTCCATGGATTTTTGGTATTTTCGTTTTCAGTGGAATATAGTATAGTATCGGAAATTCCGTGTAATTTTTCGCGAATCATTTGCACAACATCATCGGAAATTTCATTTTTCCCAAATTCTTCCAATTTCTGTTTGAAACTTTCTTCGCTGAATAACTTGACGAGAGATTCGGTATTCGAGTATATTTCCTCTGCAAGACCAATAAATGTCATAATTTCCTGCTGTTGTTCCTCTGAAGTCTGAGGACCACCCAGAATAACTGCTTGGGACAGCGAATCTTCAGCTTCGGAAACTTTGTTTTCTATCCACTTCATCATAATTTGATAATATTCTTGCATTTCTATACCGACATCTCTTTTCATCATTTCCAGAAACATGTATCTAAAACATTGGTGCATGTCGTTTTCGTCTTTAAAATCAACCCAGTAGTTTACATGGTCAATTTGGTCTTCAACTTCACTCTTTGTAATGAGAGCCAATGCTTTGTGTTTTGCCCAGTGTAGACACTGCTTTTTATAAAGCAAAAATAGTTGATGCCCATGCTTGTAATCTGGTTTGATTGTTTTTTCAGAGAGGCCCCGCAGCTGTTGAAACATATATTCGAAAACAGGCCCGACTCTGCTGTACATGAAGGTGAGAATATCCGCATCACCCCCCAAGAAGGTACTACTTTCGCGGCTCGTATCCCATAATTGCGTTTCGTTTCGGTTGCGAATCAGAACATACAAGCTCCACATACTACCCATGATTGTTGCCTCAGAGTCTCCATTTCTGGCGGAGGGCACGGTGAGCGACCTCCAGCCTTGGATTGCCTGAGATACCCAAAGACTGGCTGAAGAATCGTCACCACCCTCTTTCAATGTCTCGTTTTCAGACTCAGAAACACCAAATTCCACTTGCATTTTAACCAAAATGGAGAGGATTTTGTTATACACTGCAAGTCTGAATACCCAATTTAAGCCAAATATACTTTCGAATTCTTTCCATACAGGATCCTTTTTACAAATGTCGGCATTTGCTTTCTCTTTCCAGAACACGTACAATAAGTTCGCAGCATCTTTGACATATTCTTTTAGTTGGGTTTTTTCAAGCGATGTAGTCTTCTTAAGTTCTAACAGAATTGCACCTGTCAGTTGGTAGAGCCCCCGCATGTTGTTGTTCTGCATAACCCTATTGTTTTTCATTGATTTGAGGAGGCTTTCAATGTTTGTTTTGGTAATCTCATTACACATATCGTCGAAAGACTTCGCCTCTGTATCTGCGAGTGCCCAGCTTTCATAAATATCTTGAATTCCAATCTCTGTTTTTTCAAATAGATCAATAGAATCCAGGACCCTTATCAAATGCCGCCGTTTTGTCTGCACGTGTTTTTGTTGGATTTCCGCGATTCTTGCCTCTTCAAGTGATTTCTGTGCTTCTTGTTCCATTTTCAAAAGTTCTTCTTCTGTTGGTTCTTCTGTATCTGTTTCTCCCTCTTCTGGAATCTCTCCCTCTTCTGGATTATCTTCGTCTTCTGAATCTGCAATTGCTGGCTCTTCGGGAATATTTTCGTTTGCTGGAGTTCGGCCGTCTTCCGACGTCCCTGGGTTATTTTGAGTCGTTGTATAGCATGCTTTTTCCGATTTGCGCATTGGTATTTGAATTGCTCTTAATCGCTCAGCTTGAGCCTCGTTTTCTTTTTGATCTTCGTCTTCTTCTTCATTTGCTTCACCAGGTGCAGGTGCAGGTGCAGGTGCAGGTGCAGGTGCAGGTGCAGGTGCAGGTGCAGGTGCAGGTGCAGGTGCAGGTGCAGGTGCAGG
>Ga0181568_10002269_pt1 | contig 17487 bp, 18 predicted proteins | sample 101ome_20_FD_133758 | JGI IMG/M metagenome (GOLD analysis project Ga0181568, IMG submission 133758) | Coastal salt marsh microbial communities from the Groves Creek Marsh, Skidaway Island, Georgia - 101404AT metaG (megahit assembly) | ecosystem: Environmental > Aquatic > Marine > Intertidal... | reverse complement strand
TGAGTAGTTTGAGGGAAGTATAGTTCTTGTAGTCGCCAAATTTCCAAAGCTCCATGGTATCGAGATGAGGAACTTCCCATGGCTTTTTCCCAGCGATTTGTAGCGCTTGTGGTAATTCTAAACCATGAACCATCATCCGCCTTGCGATATAGGGGAAGTCAAATTCTTTACCGTTGTGAGCACATAGGCGGTGATAAGGTCGAGAAAAATGGGTGTTGAGCAGTTGGGAAAAATTTGTAAGGATCTCGGATTCTTCTCCGTAAAAACTTGTTATACGAAACTGCCGTGGTTTTGACTGTAAGGAAGTGAAATATCCAACCGAAAGGCAAATGATTTTACCAAACTCTGCCCAGATGCCAGCTCGCTCATAAAAATCAGCAGCGGAGGTTTCTTTTCGTTGGTAGCTGGTTTTATCGGCAAAAAGCTGTTGGCCCTCTTCAGAAAGGTTGTTATAGTTGGGATGTAGAGGAACGGTCTCAATATCGAGAAAAAGAATATTTTCAAGTTTCATTGTCAAGGGCTAACATTTGAACAGCCTCTCGAACAAACAACGGCAGATCTGCGGGCGTATCGGAATCGGGTAAATCGGGCATGCTGCGATGACCAAGTCTCACAACAATTAAGTCGTACGCTGGCAAGACAATTACATATTGCCCCAAATGTCCTCGCATACTGAAGAACGCTTTCCCGTCCACATCACCAAGCCACCAACCATAACCATATTGTGGGCTGGCTTTAAAGCGAGGGCGTATGGCTTTGGCGGTAAAGGTTGAGTCGATGAGCTGCTCGCCGTTCCACACTCCATGGTTTTTAAAAAGCTTTCCAAAACGAGCAAAATCCCGCGCATTGGCGTTCCAACAGCAATAGTCCTTTTCCAAATCATTGGTTTTGCTATCGATAATCCAAGAGGTTGGGTGCTCCACGCCCATCGGATTCCAGAAATAGTCACGAAGCAGTGTACGAATCGGCTGACCTGTAGCTTGTTGGAGTGCCATGGCCAGGAGTTGGGTGCTCCCACTTTGGTAAACAAATCGTTGTCCTGGTTCGGCTTCAATTGGAATGGTTTTCATCAAACTTTCGATGTCTTTCTCCACATAGGTTCTGGGGGTAATGGTGAGTAAATTCTCATAATCTTCTTTCCACTTCAGACCAGATGACATACTTGCCATATCGCCCATACTGACTTCTTTGGCATGTTCTCCTGTTAGCCAGGGTAAAAAGTCGATTACTTTCTGGTCTTCGCTTTGCACATCACCCGCGTCGATGGCTTTTGACAAAGCTGCAGCAACAATCGTTTTTATCATTGAAAACGAATTGCTTTTGGAGTCAATTCCATAGCCGTCAAAATAGCGTTCATGCCATAGAGAGTCGTTTTTGATAATTAGAAAGGCCACGGTCTCGAGCTCTTCGTGAAGGCGATCGAGCGAGGGTTGGCTCGCGGTGCGATTATAATTTTCGTGCAGAGGCCAAGCTTGTGGGTTGTCACTCGGAGCAATCTCTGCATTGTCAAAATACAAATAATCGTCGATTCCAGCCGTGGTGCGACCAGTTTCAAGTACTTTGGCTACGAGTTGAAAAACAAAACCATTTCCAGTGAGGTATAAAACTGCAACGATACCAACAAGGCCAATGACAACAGAACGAATGATTTTTTTCAATACGATAGATTATATCAACCAATGTACAAAAACTATTCCAACTTTTTTGATATGCCTAAATTAGAAGAGTCACTGCATCTTTGGCGGAATAGCTCGCAATGATCGAAGCCCCTGCACGCTTAAAAGCGAGAAGTTGTTCCATCATCACTGTTTCGTAGTCCAACCAACCTTTTTCTGCAGCAGCTCGTAGCATGGCATATTCTCCACTGACTTGATACACGGCCAAAGGCACATTAGTGGCATCGTGCAAATCGCGGAGGATATCCAAATACGCAAGGCCTGGCTTGACCATCACAAGGTCGGCTCCTTCTTCGATGTCGAGAAGGACTTCATCCATGGCTTCTTTTCGATTGGCGGGGTTCATTTGATAAGTTTTTTTATCTCCAAACCCTGGGGCTGAGTCTAAAGCATCACGAAAAGGTCCGTAGAAACTTGATGCATATTTTGCAGCATAGCTCATAATGCAAGTATCTGAAAACCCGCTTTTTTCGAGTGCCTTTCGAATGTGCAGTACCCGCCCGTCCATCATATCGCTCGGCGCTACAACATCGGCTCCTGCTTGTGCATGGCTGAGTGCCATTTGCGCAAGTACGTCAATGGTTGCGTCATTGACGATGGCATTGTTTTCGATGATACCGTCATGCCCAAATGAAGAATAGGGATCGAGGGCTACATCGGAAAAAACAACCATTTCGGGTATAGTAGCTTTGATCGTTTGAATGGCGCGTTGCATCAATCCGTCGGGGTTAAGGGCTTCTGTACCAGCATTGTCTTTTAGGCGGTCTTCTACTTTGGCAAAAACCAAAACCCCCTTGAGCCCCATCTTCCAAAGCAAGCCAACTTCTTTTTGGATTTCATCCAAACTCATGCGGTAAATGTTTGGCATGGAGGGGATCTCTTCCTTTATACTCTTACCTTCCACCACAAATAGGGGAACGATAAAGTCATGGGGGTGAAGGTGTGTTTCTTGCACCAAGTCTCTTAGCGCAGCACTTTTGCGTAAACGTCTTTTTCTACGAATAGGATACATCACTTATTGTTTTATCCAGTTAATGGGTTTTTGTAATACACGCACAAGGCGTTCTTCTTCCGATCCAGCGGCTGGACTGACGTTGTATTTCCACTGCACAGTAGGGGGAAGACTCATCAGTATACTCTCAATTCGGCCTTGGGTTTTGAGTCCAAAGAGGGTGCCTTTATCATGAATTAAATTGAATTCGACATATCGCCCTCGTCTTAGCTCTTGCCAGTTTCGTTGTTCGGGACCAAACGGGAGGTCTTTTCGCTTGTTCACAATAGGGGTATAACAATCCAAAAAAGCATCTCCTGATGCGGTAACAAAGTCAAACCATTGTTCTATCGATCGTTCATCACTTGCACGGCAATAGTCAAAAAACAATCCACCAACTCCGCGCGCTTCGTCTCTATGTGTGTTCCAAAAATAGCGATCGCATTTGTCTTTAAAGGTTTGATAGAATGCCGGGTCATGCGCATCACAAACCGACTTGCATTGCTGATGAAAATGAACTACATCTTCATCAAACAGATAGTAGGGTGTAAGGTCGATTCCCCCTCCGAACCACTGATCGACAACTTTTTTGTTGTTGTCATAAAGCTCAAAATAGCGAAAGTTGGTGTGAACCGTTGGTACGAGCGGGCTTTTGGGATGAATCACCAAGCTGATACCACAGGCAAAAAAATCACCCTGTTCCACTTTCAGGTATGCTTTCATGGTTTCGGGCAGCTGACCATAAACCTTGGATACATTGACCCCACCTTTTTCAAACACTGCTCCATTTTCAAGAACTCGCGACTGTCCTCCACCTCCGCCGGGGCGCTCCCAATTATCGATTTGAAAGCGCGCTGCACCATCGATTTCCTCCAGTGCGGAGCAAATGCGATCTTGCAGTTTGTCGATATAGGTAGAAAAGCGTTGCTTCATTAGTATCGTCTGGGTTCATAGGACTTTACAGCATCGACAAAGGCCTTGGCATGATCGACAGGGATATTGGGCAGAATGCCATGACCGAGGTTGGCGATATAGTTGGTTGTGCCAAACTGTTCAATCATTTCCCGAGTTTGCTTTTCAATCTCTGGAATTGGGCTCAATAGCCGAGCGGGGTCAAAATTGCCTTGTAGCGTCATTTGGCCACCAGTGAGATAGCGTGCATTTCGGGCGGTACACGTCCAATCTATTCCTAGAGCTTTTACTTTGGATTGTGCCATATCGTGAAGGGCATACCAACAGCCCTTGGCAAACAGAATCACAGGCATTTCATCGCCGAGGACATCGATAATTTGCTTACTGTAGTTCCACGAAAAAGCGGTGTAATCATCTGGTGAAAGCACCCCACCCCAAGAGTCAAACAGCTGAACTGCATGAACCCCTGCCTTGTGTTTTGCCCGCAGATAAGCGATGGTCGTATCGGTAATTTTTTGTAGGAGTTGGTGTGCGCTTTCTGGTTCAGTAAAACAAAAGGCCTTGGCTTTGTCAAACGTTTTGGACCCTTGCCCTTGAATCATATAACAAAAGATTGTCCAAGGCGCCCCTGCAAAACCGATCAGCGGTACGCGACTGTCTAGGCGCTCCAAGGTTTGTACAATGGCTTCCATCACATAGTGTAAACGGTCGTTGACGTTGGGGGTTTCTACCTTATCAACATCGGTTTGGGTGCGGATGGGATTTGGCAACCATGGCCCTAGGTCGGGCTTCATTTGCACGTCAACTCCCATGGCTTGTGGGACGACTAGGATATCGCTAAACAGAATGGCGGCATCAGTTCCAATTTGATCGATGGGCATGACGGTAATTTCCGAAGCCAGTTCGGGCGTTTGGCAGCGGGTAAAGAAGTCATATTTTTCTTTGAGCTTCATAAAGTCTGGCAGATATCGCCCAGCTTGTCTCATCATCCAAACGGGGGGTCGTCGGAGTGTTTTGCCCGCAAGGGCTTGTAAGAAAATATCATTTTTTAGGGTACTCATCGTCTAAAATGTGTTGCGGCAGCAGCGACCAACAGGTCAGCGTTTGCCTTGGGTGAAACGGTTAGGCGTTCAGTCAGGGGACGAACAGCGGTTGCGGTGGTTTCTCCGATGCAAAAGCACCAGCTTGCACCAATCGAATTGGTTTGCAAATAACTTTCCACCCCACTTGGACTGTAAAACAACAATCCTTGTGGTTCTGGAGTCTGTTTACGAGACACCAGATGTGTGTGGTAGGCAGTCACTTCATCATAGGAAATCCCTGCTTGCTGCATCCCTGCTGCAAAATTAGGTAATTTCCGATTTCCACACATGTGCAAAAAATGCTCATTTTTCATTTTTTTTTGAATAAAATTGACTAATTCTATCATATTATGAGCTGTTTTGATCACTTTTTGCCCATTTTCTTCCAAAAGTGATTTGGTCTTTTCGCCTACGCAAAGGATCGGGTTTTGTTGTATAGAAGCTATTGGATTCGCCAAAAAAGAGCGCACAGCATTCTGACTGCTAAACACCCAATAATTGGGGTTTTTTGGAATTGAAAAGGGTTGGATTTCGATCTGTAAAGCATCGTAGTCAACCACATCACATTGGGCAGCCATCAATCGTTCAAGTTGATGAAAGCGAAGTTTTTTTGTCGATAACACAAGGGGATTAGTCATGGCTTTTTAGCTTATCGAGCACCTGCTCCCCGCCATCACGGACAAGGGTTTCAGCAGCTTGTTTTCCTATATCGGGGTCTTGTCGATCATAAGACTCTCGCACTTCAATATGTCGAGATCCGTCGGTTGCGGTTACAGATCCCACAAAGGAAATGCGATTGTTATGAACGCTGGCATAGGCACCTATTGGCGCTGAGCATCCTCCTTGAAGGGCACGTAAAAAATCGCGTTCAGCCTGAATACAATCTTGTGTTGGTCGGTGAGAAAGCGGTTTAATATTTTCGAGAAGCTTGGTTTCTTCTGCTCGGGTGGTCACTAGGATAGCTCCTTGTGCAGGGGCCGGAATCATCCAGTCGATAGGGGTATAAATGGTAGGATCTGTAGAAAGCCGGTCGAGTCCAGCTTGCGCAAATATGGCGCCATCCCAATTACAGGCTTTGATTTTATCGATGCGGGTTTGAATATTCCCGCGAAGGGGCACAACATGATCATTTCTGTATGCAAAAAGCCACTGTGCTTGTCTGCGTAAACTACTGGTTGCTATAGTACGTTGCGAAAGGTTTTTCCAGTGTTTTTGTTGAAAAATAAAAACATCACCAGCGGGTCCTCTTTTTGGAACAAACCCTTCTACAATTCCTGTTGGGAGTTGAGTCGGCACATCTTTCATACTGTGAACACAGAGGTCGACTTCGTTTTGTAGCAAGGCCTGATCGAGCTCTTTGGTAAAAACACCCACGACGCCCATTTCATACAGTGGCTGAACAAGGTTGGTGTCCCCAGAGGAATGAATCGGCACCAACTCCGATGTTAATCCGATTTCAGAAAGGGCGTTTTGCACCCAATGCGCTTGCCACAATGCGAGTGCACTGCTGCGTGTTCCAATTCGCAGCGGTTTCATTTGGAAGGGATATTAAAAACGTCTTGGATGGTTTTTACACTTTCAGCAGTATTTTCACTATTTCGTATGTGACTGGCCACGCGATTGGTGATTTTTTGGATCAAGTGTTGAGAAAGTAAGGTAGCTTCTTCGGATTTGAGATGCGGGTGTTTTTTTTGTTGTTGAGCAAGGGCTTGCTGCTCCAATTTCTCCATCATTTGTTTGAGGGCTTGTACAGTCGGTGCAAACGAACGCGTACCCAACCAATCTGTAAACTCTTCGACAACTTCCTCGATGATGGCTTCCGCTTTTGGGATTTCTTTTTGGCGTTCGGCGAGTGTGTTATCTGTGATTCTTGACAGTTCGTCAATGTGAATTCGTGTCACATTGGGCAGATCCAATACATCGTCATCCACATTTTTGGGGATCGATAAGTCGAGAATAAGCAAAGGGCTCTCGGTATGGATCAATGACTTGGACAGGGTTGGTTTCTCAGCGCCAGTGGCGACGATAATAATATCGGCTTTCCGAATTTCTACAGGCAGATCGGCATAATCTTTTACGATCAGTTTAAATTTCCCTGCCATTTTCTCGGCGCGTTTGCGTGTTCGATTGATCAGAACGATATGATCATTTTGGGTGTGTTTGACCAGATTCTCACAAGTGTTCCTTCCGATTTTACCCATTCCAAATAGCAATATATTTTTTTGATCTGGATTGTCGATATGGTCGAGGATATAACGGACAGAGGCATAAGAAACCGAGGTGGTTCCCGACGAAATTTGGGTTTCGTTTTTGATGCGTTTACTCGCTTGGATGACGGTGTTAAATAGGCGCTCAAATAGTGGGTCAAGTAATCCCATTTTTTTGGAGCGGATAAAGCTTTTTTTGAGTTGTGCGATAATCTCAAAATCACCTAAAATTTGCGAGTCCAGTCCTGTTCCCACGCGAAACAAATGGTTGAGAGCATCTTTGTCTTGCAATTCATAGCCGATCTTGGAAAACACATCTGGATTCCCCTGGGAAAACGCACAAAGCAGTTCCACCAATTCTTTGGTTTTGACACCATGGGCATAGAGTTCGGTACGGTTACAAGTCGAATGTACAGTGATGCACTGAATTTGCTTGGCTTTGGCCGCTTCTAGCAGTTGGTGTTGCGCACGAAGTGAGAGGCTAAACTGTCCACGAGAGGCAACATCTGCTTTTTTATAGCTTACCCCGATACACGATAACGATAGTTGGCTTGTCAACTATGGAATGTTTGGAATTTTATACAAAACTATTTTGACGATCAGCAAAAAAATAACGCTAAAAGGACTTTTTATAACGCTTTGAGGTTCAAAACAAGTCATTATCTTAGATTCAATATAAATAAGCTATGTTTGTATCAAATTTACATATTAAAAATAACGCTATGGGTGTAGAGCAAGTCAGTCAAATTGAAACTGGTTTTTTGGTGTTGCAGTACGACAACAGCACTTCCTCAGAGCAGGCCATCAGTCGCGAGGTGGACATCAATTGTATACAGTTTCATTTTTGCTTTAAGGGTGGAGCGAGTTTTTTCTTCAATAATGGGAGTTATACCCTACCGATAACGGACGAACACGTCTTACTTCTGTACAACCCACAGCGATCATTGCCGATGCAAGCTCGACTGGCGCCCCAAACCAAAATGATAAGCATCTTGATTTCGATTCAAAAGTTTCATGCGCTTTTTTCGCATGAGGCCGAAACCATATCTTTTCTCAACGACGAAAACATCAATAAAAAATACTATCAAGATCAAATCATCAGTCCAGCAATGGCGGTGATTTTGAGTCAGATGTTTCAGCACGAACCGGATGCCTTGATGGGTCGCCTCTACCTCAAAGCCAAGGTGTATGAGTTGTTTAGTTTGTATTTTAACCCCGACAAGCAATCCGATATTGCCCAATGTCCTTTTTTGGCAGACGAAGAAAATGTTCGAAAAATCCACCGTGCCAAACAAATTGTGGTTGAGCGTATGGCAGAGCCTCCGAGTTTGCCAGCCCTGGCCGAGGAAGTGGGGCTAAGTTTAAAACGCTTAAAAGATGGCTTTAAACAATTGTATGGAGCTCCCGTATTCCAGTTTTTATTCGATCACAAAATGGAAACTGCACGACAGATGCTCAGCAACGGAAGTCAAAATGTCAACGAAGTGGGCTTAAAATTGGGCTATAGCACATCGAGTCATTTTATTGCCGCCTTTAAAAAGAAATACGGTACAACGCCCAAAAAATATATTATGTCATTATCTTCGTAAAAAAAAGCGATGAAAGGAGTATTACTCGTCAATTTGGGGTCACCCGATAACCCCGAACCGAAAGACGTTAAGCCATATCTTGAAGAGTTTTTGATGGACGAACGCGTCATTGACGTACCCAAATGGTTGCGTACGTTTTTGGTCAAAGGCATTATTCTCAACACCCGTCCTCGCCGATCGGCCAAGGCCTATAAAAAGATTTGGTGGGACGAAGGGTCACCGCTCATTGTACTCTCCGAGCGTTTACAAGCCAAAGTCCAACAAAATACCGCTGTGCCCATTGCTTTGGCCATGCGATACGGAAAACCCAGCATCGCCTCAGGTTTGGCCAAGCTTCACAGCCAGGGGGTTGACGAGGTTCTACTCGTGCCGCTTTATCCCCAACATGCCATGGCAACAACGGAAACCATCATTGTTTTGGCGGAGCAAATTCGTGCCAAAGATTACCCTGACATGGTGTTTACACATCTCCCAGCTTTTTACAAGCACCCAGATTATATTCGTGTGTTGTCACAGTCGATACAGGAATTTTTACAAGGCAAAAACTGGGAGCACATCTTATTTTCCTATCACGGAATTCCTGAAAGACATTTGCGAAAAACCGATATCACCAAATCCCACTGCAAGCCCGATCATTCTTGTTGTCAAACCCCCTCTGTGGCGCACGAATACTGCTATCGCCACCAGTGTTATGAAACCACTCGTTTGGTCGCGGACTATTTGGAGTTAAAGCCGGGTACTTTCTCCACGTCCTTCCAGTCTCGTTTGGCGGGTGACAAATGGCTCGATCCCTACACGGACAAGACCATTGAAAGTTTTGCTAAAACAGGTACAAAGGATATGGCAGTTGTAACCCCTGCTTTTGTTTCCGACTGTTTGGAAACTTTAGAGGAAATCGGCATGGAAGCGGTTGAAGATTTTGAAGATAATGGAGGCGATAACCTCCATGTTGTTCCCTGTATCAATGACCGTGACGAATGGGTCAAAGTGCTCAGCCGCTGGATTGATGAGTGGGCGGTGGGGTCTTAGTTGCGGATTTATCCCTATTTTTAAATCCAATTCAAAAGGATGGAGTACAACTATATCAAGGCCTTACATTTGATTTTTGTTATCACTTGGTTTGCAGGGCTGTTTTACATCCCACGCCTGTTTATTTATCATATTGAAGCCACGCAAAAAGACAGCCATCAAGCAGCGGTATTGGTTCCACAACTCAAGTTGATGTCGCGCCGTTTGTGGACCATTATTTGTTGGCCTTCTGCCATACTCGCCACGGGCTTTGCCATTTGGCTTTTGGTGCTCAACCCCAGCCTACTTCTTGTGCAGTGGATGCTGATCAAGCTCGGGTTTGTGGCGTTGCTGTTGGTTTATCACCTTATCACTCACCAGATGTATCGCGCACTTCAACGAGATCAGATTCGGTATACTTCCAACTTTATGCGTCTGTGGAATGAAGGGGCGACCATTTTGTTGTTTGCCATTGTTTTCCTAGCGATTCTCAAAACGAGTTTTGACTGGGCGTATGGGCTTGTTGGACTTCTCGCTTTGGGAACCCTTTTGATGCTTGGCATCCGACTTTACAAGCGGATGCGTAAACAAGATTGATATGCGACCAAAACTGTCACTACGTGCACGAATTTTTACAGCAATGATATCTTTGGTGTTAATTGCATCCGTTCTCATTGCGGGGGTGACCATCTATCAATACAGAGAGCAGTCCAACCAATATCACGAACAACGACTTCAGCGAAAAGAAGCTCAGTTGCAAACCAGAATCGAGTATATTCTCAGCCAGTCTCCCTTTCCTAATCGAGAGCAATTCTTGGACTCAATTTTTGGCAAAGTAGTGTTTCAAATTGCGGATGAACAAAATGTCAACTTTCGAATCTTCAACACCGAGGGAACGCTCATCACCAATACCCAACTTCCCCTCGCAGATGGAAACGCATCGATTACAGAGTCAATACTCGCCATACTTCGTCAGAACCCAAATACAAACCATGTAGAAATCACCGAAGACGGGCAAAATCAAAACCGTTCTTCCTATTCTTTTATCAGCAATGAAAGCGGCGTGGCGATTGGCGTACTCAACTTGTCTTATGTCGATGATGATTCGCTTAGCGCAATGGAGTTACAAAACTTCCTTTCTCGGTTGATGCAGGTGTATTTGTTTATCCTTGGTGTAGCAATCATACTGGCTTATGTGGTGTCTCGTTTTATCACCAAATCTTTGGAGGAAATCAGCGATAAAATCACTCAAACCGCTTTGGGCACGGCCAATCAAAAAATTGATCTCAACCCCCCAGGAAAAGAACTCTCCAAACTGATAAATGCTTATAATGACATGGTCGATCAACTCTCAGAAAGTGCGGTGCGCCTAGCCAAGAGCGAACGTGAACAAGCTTGGCGCGAAATGGCTAAACAAGTGGCTCATGAAATCAAAAACCCATTAACTCCCATGCGCTTGAGTGTGCAGAGTTTTGAGCAGCAGTTTGACCCTTCAGATTCTTCGGCATCCAAAAAAATCGAAGAGTTTTCATCTACACTAATCCATCAAATCGATACGCTGAGCACGATTGCCTCTGCCTTTTCCAATTTTGCAGAAATGCCTGCACAAGAGTCCGAATTATTGGATGTGGTCAAAATCACCCGGCTTGGCATGGATATTTTTACGGAGAAATACATCGTTTTTGAAGCCCCAAATGAACCCTTGTTTGCACGTCTCGACAGAACCCAACTCATTCGCATCTTGACCAATCTTGTCAAAAATGCAATTCAGGCTTGCGAAGAAGTCACCGAACCATCTATTATTGTGAGCGTGCAAAAGAAAAATGAAAAGCTCTGTTTGAGTGTGACCGATAATGGTCATGGCATCACAAAAGAACATATCGACAAAATTTTTGAACCCAAATTCACCACCAAAACAAGCGGAATGGGTCTTGGATTGGCTATGGTCAAAAATATTGTGCATACTTATGACGGACAAGTTGAAGTGGAGTCAAGCACTCCGAAAGGAACGAGCTTTCACGTTTGGTTACCCTTGGTAAATTCTACGGCATGAAATACAAAACACTGAAAATTAACACTCAAAAGCGGGTTTGTTGGATCACGATCAACCGACCAAAAAAATTGAACGCCCTCAATCGGGAAACCCTCACCGAATTGCACCACGCTTTAGCGATTTTGGAAGAAGACGATAAGGTTCGCTTGCTGGTGATTCGTGGAGCAGGAACTACTGCTTTTGTGGCAGGGGCCGACATTCGGGAGCTAGCTGGACTTTCGCCCCGGGAAGGGGCAGCCCTTGCTCAGCTTGGGAATCAACAAGTATTTGACTATATCGAACACTACAATAAGCCTGTAATTGCTGCAGTCAATGGCTATGCTTTGGGTGGTGGATTGGAATTGGCTATGGCTTGTCATTTACGGGTGTTTGCCGATACAGCAAAAGTGGGCACGCCTGAAACAAGTTTAGGATTGATTCCCGGCTATGGGGGTACCCAGCGTTTGCCACAGCTTGTTGGGAGAGGCCGTGCAATGGAACTGCTTTTGACGGGAGATATGATCGATGCTCAACATGCTTATGAGATTGGACTTACCAATGCAGTTTGTTCTCCTAAGGAACTTGAATCCAAGGTTTTAGAACTTGCATCAGCCATTCTAAAAAATGCACCAGAAGCTCAGCAACAACTTTTGGCAGCGGTTTGTGCGGGCTATGATCCTCAGTCTGATGGTTATGCAGCAGAAACAGAGGCGTTTGGGGCGTGTTTTGGTACCGACAATTTTAGGCACGGCACAAGTGCTTTTTTACAAAAAAGAAAACCAAAATTTTAGTCTTCGATTCCCCCGACAATAATTTGCTCAACACGGGCTGCCAACTCACTTGCTTTTTGCTCCTTTACAGGGATGGGCTCATGTACAGTAAACCGCATTGTAACGCTAGGCATCATCGGAAAGTTTCCTCATTTCATCAACTTCCAAGAGTGGCTGATGCTCACAGGAAGCACCACGGCTTCAGGCATATTTTCGAAGAGAGTCACTAGCCCACCCAACCGAAATCGTCGGGGTGTCGCTGAGCCGGAGCGGGTGCCTTCCGGAAAAATGATGGTACTGTGCTTGGTATGGTTGAGTGTATTGGCATAGTCTTCTATGGCAACAAGGGCATCTTTGGCTTTGGCACGATCGATCAGCAATGACCCGCCGTGACGGAGATTAAAAGATACCGAGGGAATCCCTCGACCGAGTTCTTTTTTACTTATAAATTTGGGGTGCAAGTGTCGCAAATACCAGATAAGGGGCGGGATATCGTATAAGCTTTGGTGATTACACACAATGATATGAGGCTGGCTGTTTTGGAGTATGTGGGGGTTGGAAAAACGAACCCGTGTTCCGAGTAAACCCAAACAACCGATGAGGGTTGCGTTGAGGATGTCTACACTTCGTTTGTGGGCAATATAGCCAAAACCATAGTGGCAAAACCATTGTATGGCGTGGAACACAAGCAATGTCGTGAGAAAAGCCAAGTAATAGATGGCTGTTAGCGGAAAAGCCAGCGCTTTGCGCATGGGAGTTTAGCAATGGGTGTTGTAGGCCTCTATGAGGTTTTCGGCAATGAGTTCAGCGGGGCGTCCCTCAATATGATGCCGTTCCAGCATATGCACCAATTCTCCATCCTTAAACAAGGCAATGCTTGGTGAAGAGGGAGGAAATGGAACCATTTGCTGGCGAGCAGCGTCTGTGGCTTCACGATCAACCCCAGCAAAAACGGTTGTGAGATGATCAGGATTTTTTTCATTGGCAAGTGACAACCGAACACCTGGACGCGCATTGGCAGCGGCACAGCCACAAACCGAATTGACAACGACTAGGGTTGTTCCTTCTTTGGCAAGGGCAGCATCAACTGCTGGGGCATCGGCAAGTTGATCAAAACCTACGGCTGTGAGCTCGTCTCTCATCGGTTGAACCAATTCAGCTGGATACATAGCAAATCGTTTTAGGCCACAAATATAAGCAGAAAATAAGTTAGTCTAGTCAGAAAATATACAACGAAAACGATGACACACCACTTTAAATTCATCAGTGATTTTGCTTTCATTACACCCTATTTCGCGGGCATAATAACTGCGATGTACCCGTTGCCATTCGGCCAATGAGCGATCACCTTCTCCTTCGGCATAGGCAAAAGCAGCATCGACTTGACCAAAAGGAACGACCATAACAGCCGTGGTTTGAATCACCGCTTGGGGCTCACCGCTCCAGTTGGTTATTACAGAATATTCACCGATAAGGGGGAGTGCTTCTTTGTGTTTGTCAAACCACCATTTTGAAGGGGCGGTGGCTTGTTTGATGCCAGCAACCACCAGTGCTGCACAAGTGTCAGCGTCATGTCGATTGTCACAAAAATAAAAGACGACTGGGCAAGGGTGCTTGCTTATTCCATGGGACTTTAAAAATCGTTTCCAAAAGGCATCAATAGCAGGTGTTGGTTTCATGTACTGTCTGTAATCGAGAAGGTTCCTGCAGAGAAGGTCCGCGCCAATCCACTCACCTTTACACGCTTGCCTTGGTCTTCACACCAAAGCTCACCCCCACGGGCAGAACATTGGCGGGCATGGAGAGTAGATTTGTTGAGTCGCTTGGCCCAGTATGGCACAAGTGTACAATGTGCTGAACCTGTAACGGGATCTTCCAATATCGTAGCTTGAGGGGTAAAAAAGCGAGAGACAAAATCGTGCTTGTCTCCGAGAGCAGTCACAATCACTCCGCCGGGGCTCAGGTTGATTTGGTCAAACACTGGCTGGTCGATGTGTAGGGATTCGATTTCGGCTTGGGTGTCATACACCAATAAATAATCGCGGGCTTTATAGACTTCTTTGGGTTGTAAGGACAGGGCCTGGATAATGACTTGAGGCAACTCGCTTACTGATCCAGGGCGAGCGGGCATATCGAGCTGATAACGCCCGTGTTGAACCGTGACATAGAGCGACCCACTTTGGGTGGTAAAATGAATGGGTTTGGTGGTATAGTTGCGATGTTCGATCAGACAGTGGGCGGTGGCGAGGGTGGCATGTCCACACAAATCGATCTCGTGATCAGGCGTAAACCAACGCAGCGCAACACTGGTCCCTTGCTCGATAAAAAAGGCCGTTTCGGCTACTGCATTCTGTTTGGCAATGGCTAGCATCAAATCGTCAGGGAGCCAAGCAGTCAGGGGAACCACACAGGCCGAATTACCCCCAAAGGGCTGGTCACTAAATGCATTGATTTGGTAAACGGGATATCGCATGATGAAAGGTACAACTTTTATCGACTTCACCGAATTCCTTTTTCCTGATTTTGATAGGGAAATATGGATGGTTTACAGTTATTGATCCATGGGCCCTCGAAACGCTTTATTTTCTAGCGAAGGCAGTATGGACTGCTTTCGGGGTGTCTTTCTAATTGTGGTTCAGAATCAGATATTCAGCGATTTGAACCGTATTGGTTGCAGCCCCTTTGCGGAGGTTGTCAGCCACAATCCATAGGTTTAAGCCATTCTGTTGTGATTCATCTTTGCGAATACGCCCCACAAAGACGTCGTCTTTTCCTTCGACATCGAGAGGCATAGGATAGTTATTATTTGCCAAATCATCCACCACAATTACACCTGGGGTGTTGTTGAGCAGTTCACGAACCTCGTCTAAGTTTGCCTCTTGGGACAGCGTCAAATTTACCGATTCGCTATGACCCCCTACCACAGGAATACGTACTGCCGTAGCTGTGACCTTGATATTGGGATCCAAAATTTTATGGGTTTCATTGACCAATTTCATTTCCTCTTTGGTATAGCCATTGTCCATAAACACATCACAGTGCGGCAAGGCGTTGCGATGAATCGGATGTGGATAGGCCTTTTCGCCATCCGTTCCGTTGTACTCGTCTTCCAGTTGTTGTACGGCTTTGACTCCTGTACCCGTGATGGATTGATAGGTTGAAACGACAACACGCTCAATTCCATATCGTTTGTGAAGGGGCGCAAGTGCCATCACCATTTGAATTGTGGAGCAATTTGGATTGGCAATGATTTTGTCATCCGGGGTTAATTGATCTGCGTTGATTTCGGGAACAATGAGTTTGTGATCGGGATGCATCCGCCAGGCAGAGGAATTGTCAATCACCGTTGTACCCACGGCAGCAAATTTGGGTGCCCAATCGAGGGAAGTTTGCCCCCCAGCAGAAAACAACGCAAAGTCTGGCGCATGCTCAACAGCTTCTTCTAGTCCAATTACGGTATAGTCTTTTCCCTGAAAGGAAATCGTTTTTCCAACCGAACGCGCCGAAGCGACAGGAAGGAATTCTGTAATGGGAAAATTTCGTTCTTCGAGAACACTTCGCATGATTTCACCAACCATTCCGGTGGCGCCAACAACTGCAACTTTCATTAGTTTGAATTTAGGTGAGCAAAAATAAAGATAAAACCAACACTCTTAGCGAAAAGATTTTGAAAACTCAAAAAAATAACAAGATGTTATAAATATAACAATTAAGAAACAATCACTCTGGGAACGCGTTGCGAAATGGCAGTGAGGAGCTCATAAGAAATTGTTTGGGCGTGTTCGGCAACCTCTTCTGCGCTGGTTTGTGTACTTCCAAAAAGAATGACCTCATCTCCTTCTTGGCAGTCGATGTTTGTGACATCAACCATAATCATATCCATACACACATTGCCCAAAATTGGCGCTTTATGTCCGTGGATCACAACAGCTCCTTTTCCTTTGCCATAGAGCCGTCCAATCCCATCGGCATGACCAATAGGGAGGGTTGCAGACCGTGTTGGTTTGTCGGCGACAAAGCCACGGTTATAACCCACGGCATCTCCCACCTTGACCTCGTGGATTTGAGAAATTACAGTTTTCAATATCCCCACAGGACGAAGGAGCTCACTGACTTCCTTTTGATTGCCATAGCCATACAACCCAATCCCACAGCGCACCATATCGTGATGTGCTTCGGGGTAGTTAAATACGCCTGAGGTATTGAGAACATGATAGATTGGATGGTTTCCAAAGACGGGCTTGAGCAAATCGAATTGTTCAAGTTGGCCAAGGGTAAATGTTCTTTCAGCGGGGTCTTCAGTTGCAGCGAGATGGGACAATACACCCTGTACATGAGCAGATGACGATTTGAGATGTTGTAGAAGGGTGTGCCTTTCATCAATTGAAAAACCCAATCGGTGTAGTCCCGTATTGAATTTGAGATGAATCGGATATGTTTTTGTTTTTTGTGCTGCTAAAACCTTTTCAAGGGCATGGAGGATTCGCCAAGAATACACACAGGGTTCGAGTTGATGCGCAATCAAGTTTGACAGCTCATGAATTTGGGGGTGAAGAACCAAAATTGGAATTTGAATTCCAGCGTTTCGCAGGGCAATCCCTTCCCGTACATAGGCAACCCCGAGGTAGTCTGCCCCTTCTTTTTCCAAAAAACGTCCAATGGCTGTGGCATCGGACCCATAGGCAAATGCTTTGAGCACCACCAAGATTTTGGTGTCGGTTTGGAGTTGTTTTTTAATCTGCTGGAAGTTGTGTCTCAGGGCGGGCAGATGAATTTCTAATCGCGTTCCTTCAGCCACTTTTCTTTCTTTTGTTGTCTTTCTGCTTGTCGGTTTTTTTTGAGGTTGTTTTGCCCATATCCATCGCGTGATAATAGGCGGCTCGACTCAAGGGTTCATATTCGCCAGTTTGTCCCAGAAAAACCAAATTGTCGTCATCGGATTTACGGAAACTATATTGAGCGAGATTGCCAGTATGCGTACATACAGCATGTACTTTCGTGACATATTCTGCGGTAGCCATCAAGTTGGGCATGGGACCAAAAGGGTTTCCTTTGTAGTCCATGTCCAAGCCAGCGACAATCACGCGAATCCCTTTATTGGCAAGGTCATTGCAAACCGAAACGATTTCGTCGTCAAAAAACTGAGCTTCATCAATCCCCACCACATCACAGTCGTCGGCGAGAATGCGAATATTGGCCGCAGCAGGCACGGGGGTTGAG
>Ga0181568_10002266_pt1 | contig 17503 bp, 16 predicted proteins | sample 101ome_20_FD_133758 | JGI IMG/M metagenome (GOLD analysis project Ga0181568, IMG submission 133758) | Coastal salt marsh microbial communities from the Groves Creek Marsh, Skidaway Island, Georgia - 101404AT metaG (megahit assembly) | ecosystem: Environmental > Aquatic > Marine > Intertidal... | reverse complement strand
TAGTGAAATGGATGAATGGACGGGTGCTAATCAGGTTTTAGATGATCTAGGAGTAGAAACTCGCATTCTAGTTGTCAACGGTGCTTATGATAGAGAAATTATTAACAGGTATATTCGTTCATCCCAAAGTGTAAATGCGACTCACATAGCAATCACTCATTTTGATGAAATGACAAACTCCACAAAGCTCTGGCCTATCATTCTTAATTCAAATCTTGCTCCTGTTTGTATTTGTAATGGGCAGAATGTTACTGGAGATTTCTCAACAAGTGTGCTGAATCAACTTATTGCCAAAACTTTTCCAGAGGAACTCTATTCGAAAGGTTTTACTAGCTACCAAAGAATATAAATAATGATTAAAAACGACGCACGCTTCTTCTTTTGCTTTACAGGATTTATAGGGTTTTTCCTTTTTTATCTTATTGCATCTTTTATGCACAAAAATTTTGCATTTACTCTTGTCCATGGTGCTGTTGGTTGCTTATGCTTTTCTGTTTGCGGAAGATTTCTTTTGGATATAATCCTTACAAACTATACCCTATCTTCTTCGACAAGCCCCAATTCAAAATCAAATAAAACTTTGGACACACCATCTCCAATTACTAAATCCCAAATCAAGCGGAGTAAAACTGTGAAAAGTAAGGATAGTTCTTCGGTTGACAATCTCTTGGTCGATACAAAGGTGTAGTTAGATTGTGAGTACTGCTAAGCACATGTCTGAAAAAACCTCGGTGAGTTCACCCATGGTAAGGGTTGCTAGCGAAAATTACCGAAAGGCAATGCGATCTGAAGTTGAACGTGAAAAACTGATTCAAGATTATCTCCCCTTAGTTAAATCAATTGTTGTCAGAATGCGGCACAATTTCCCTGATCATTATGAAATGGAGGATATCTACGGAGTAGCAGTTAGGGCGTTAATTGTTTCGGTGAATCATTACAACCCAACCAAGGGTAAATCTTTTGGAAATTATGCAGCACTTCGTATACGCGGTTCTTTGTTAGATGAACTTAGGAAAATTGATTCATTACCTCGTGCCAATCGTGCAAAGGCTAGATCGCTACAGGCAACTATTGCAGATTTTGAGCAAAAGCATAATCGCACTCCTTCCGAACAAGAAATTTGCTCCGTACTCAAACTTACTGCAGTTGAATATGCAAAGCTTTTGAAAGAGACACAGCCGATTTCTTTTGTACCAATAGACGGAAGCAAACAAACTGGTATCGGTGATGAAAACCTGCCGCTTTCTGAAACTCTTGATGATCCCACAGAAATCACCTCAGCGGAAAGACTCGAGGAAAAAGAAAAAGTCTTACTGCTTCGTGATAAAATCAAGCAACTACCTGACCCGCAAAAGAAGATCCTGATGCTTTATTATTTTGAAGAACTCAGGCTTTCTGAAATTGCTCATATCTTTGGCTTGACCGAAGGTAGAATTAGTCAAATTCTATCTCAAATTTTATTAACCTTAAAAGCACAATTCAAACCTTAGAATTTCTTCAGTAAAATGCTTCTCACAGTTGGTATACTTATTGTTTTCGTAGCCTGCATAGGCGGTTTCACTGTTTCTGGGGGGAATCCAATTACTCTCATTCATGCCGGAGAGATCATGATTATTTGTGGTATTGGTCTAGGTATACTTGTGGTTTCCAGTCCCAAAGCGGTTCTTATGAATCTCAAGGATGATATCCTCAAAGCATTTAAAGGGGGGATCGCTAATCCTAGCAAATTTGTTGATCTCTTGGTTCTACTTTACGAGCTTTTCATGCTTGGTAGGAGGAAAGGGACGCCTGCTCTCGATGAGCATGTAAGTGATCCGCAAAATAGTACAATTTTCACCAAGTATCCTTCTTTTTTAAAGGATGAAGCACTTGTAGAATTTTTGTGTAACTCTTTGCGTCCTATCGTTGATGGTAGATGTAAACCCGGTGAAATTGGAGGCATATTAAATGCAGAACTCTCGAGTAGGGAAGCAGAAGCAACACGATCGATTAAGGCTATTGACATGATTTCAGATGCGTTACCTGGGGTTGGAATCGTCGCTGCTGTTCTAGGAATTATTAATACGATGTCCAATCTCGAAGATCCTGAATCGGTTGGATACAAAGTTGCTGCTGCTCTCAGTGGAACATTTTTAGGTATTTTCTTGGCCTATGGAATTGGAGTACCCCTTAGTCGTTTAGTTTCCCTGAACCAAACTCAGGAATTTCTCTATTTTAGAATTGTTGAGCGATCAGTTTCTGGATTTGCTACTGGGCTTTCGCCAATTATGGCAGTTGAAATTGGAAGAAGATCTTTGGATAAACAGATTCAACCTACAGCAGATGAATTGGAAGAGAAATGTAAGGATGCAGCAAAAGGTGCTTAAATAAGCTTCGCTCTCACTACTTCATTCTTATGTCTCGTCGATTTCAAATTAAACCGCTCACGATTGCCTACGGCGGTGCGTGGAAAGTCGCTTACGCAGATTTTGTAACGGGAATGATGTCGCTCTTCCTTGTTCTTTGGATTCTATCTCAAGATGAAGAAGTTATTATTGCAACAACACGCTTCTTTAGAGACCCGTACAAAGCAGGAGTTCCCAAATCCACGCCTGTCGAGCAAAAAGATGCTCGGCCCGGCAGTATGGTTGATCAGATTGTTGGTCGATCTGACACGACGATGCGCAACACAAATGATACGACATCGATAGATATTGATGTTCTTCATCGGATTGCTCAAGATTGGTATGCTCGTTTAAGACTTCATGAAATTGATGATTCGATTATCCAGATCGATGCGACAGCAGACGGATTGAAGGTTGTTCTGTTTCATGGTGACGAGAAACCAATTTTTGAAACATCTTCTCCTCGATTGACAAATCACGGTAGGAAGGTGATGCAGAGAATGTCATGGTTACTTGCTCAGCATGTTCTCGTTTACAGGGTTGATTCACACACAAGCCACTTAAAAGATAGTTTAGGATTAAATGGAGAGAATTCCTGGGAGATGTCCATGCTACAAGCACTAGAAATAACCAATGCTCTTTCATATTATTCTGCAAATGACTTGGATGACAAGCTTGAGCGTGTTACTGGTCATGGTTTTACCAAACCTAACACATCTCGTTTTCCTAACCAACCAGCAAAGAATCGTAGAGTTGAATTAAGTTTAGTTTTGGATATGAGCAAAGAGAATTTAGCTCAATATAAATAATCATAGTAACAAAATTTGCACATCAAGTTATAATGGATAATTATCTTTCAGGTAGAGGGGAGGGCGGTGATGTCGACCCTTCTTCAGGGGATTCTTCTTTTCGCCCTTTTTTGAGTCAAACCTCGTCTGGCAAAATTGAATCAAGCAAAACCGAAGCAGAATTAAGTTCAGAGTGCGAATCCCAAGTTATATTTGATGAGAAAGACTGTCCCAAAGTTGAGGTAGTTTCAATAGACAGCAAACCTCGGCAGATTGTTATTCATCTTGACGATAGTCGTCTGTTAAAGATCAACTGCGAGTATCCCGAAGTTTAAACTTTTCGCCTCAGGTTGTTCATGGCATAAAAAATGCTATGTGTAGTGCGTGAATCTATCATTATACGAAAACGCGTCTGCATTAAGAGGTCTTGAGCAATACCAAAATGTTATAGCAAACAACATCGCAGCAAGCCATGTTTCTGGTTTCAAAAAAGTTGCAGTGAGTTTTGAAGCTGTTGAGGGTGGTGAAATTGCCAGAAGCACTCATGACAGGCTTAGAAATGAAATGCCTGGTTCATTTCCAGTTATGAAAAACCAAGTTGATTTCAATGAGGGTGAATTAAAAGAAACCCATAATCCTTTGGATATGGCAATTCGTGGAGATGGTTTTTTTGCATTGATGAACACGAATGGTGATGCGGTTTACACTCGAGACGGACAGCATTACATAAATGCAGACGGTGTGATGGTAAATAGTATGGGGCACGAATTTTCCGATGCTGGAGGAAATAACATACAAACCATACCCGGAGGAGGAGACCTAATAATTGATAAAAGTGGTCAGATTTTTCAGGGCGAACAGAATATCGGTCAAATTGGTGTCTTCGTTTTTAATGACCCGTTAATGGATCTTCAAAAAGTCGGAGGCGGGTTTGTGTCTAAGGAAGAGGGGATTGAACCGGAGCTTGCTGATCCTGAGCAATTTACTCTCATGCAAGGATATCTTGAGGATAGTAATGTTTCAGCTATTCAAGAAATGATAGGATTGATTGAGGTCTCGAGAGCACATGAGGCTAATCAAAAAATGATAACTACTTTTGATCAAAATATCGGTAAAGCAATCGGTACATTGGGTCAAACTGCTTAATATAACCAAATTTACATATGAACTTATCACTTTACTCCGGTGCCACAGGAATGCAGGCACAACAACTAAATCTAAATGTCATCTCGAATAACATTGCCAATGTTAATACCACTGGGTTTAAGAAAAATAAAATAGAGTTTCAGGATTTACTCTACCAAAATCCTCGTCAGGCAGGTGGTCAAACTGGTGCTGGTAATGTAATACCCACTGGAGTTGAGATGGGAAATGGTACTAAAGTTGTTTCAACAGCTAAAATCTTTACACAAGGCCAACTTACTCAAACCAGTGAGAAAATGGATGTCGCAATTGACGGGACAGGTTTCTTTCAAGTTGAGCGGCCAGATGGAACGGAAGCTTACACTCGAGATGGTGCTTTCAAAATAGGTCCAGACGGACAGATTACTACGGCTGATGCTCTTCCTCTTGCCGCTGGTTTGCAGATCGATCCTGAAGTTACGAATGTTTTTGTCTCACCCACTGGAGAGGTTTCTGTCGAAACCGCTGATGGTACCCAAATTATTGGTCAACTCGAATTAGTCCGATTTCCGAACCCTGCGGGACTTAAAGCTCAAGGAGGGAACCTTTACACCGAGACTGAAGCAAGCGGGCCACCTGAAATTGGGGCTCCTGGAGAAAATGGATTTGGGGTTTTACAACAAGGATATTTAGAAATGTCTAATGTTAATGTAGTCGAAGAAATGGTTAACATGATCATAGCTCAGCGAGCTTATGAGATTAATTCAAAATCTATACAAACCTCAGACGATATGCTTTCTCGAGTTAATCAACTTAAGAGATAATATGCACAAGCGTTCCTATTTATTATTATTTGTCTTTCTACCATTTACTTTGGTGGCTGATGTTTCCCGTTTTTTGGATCCAATTTCCATTAAACCTGTATCTTCTCATCAAAAATATAAAATTAGTAATAAAGCATCAGCTTTGATTGCACCTCAGTCCTCAAGACAAAGAATCTACTCGGATTTTTCACGAGATGAATCGAATTCTAAAGAAGTTTTTCTCACTCGTGAATTGCTTGAATCTAAACTAGGCGAGTTACTTGGTTATCGTTATCAAGCATCGGGTTCAGTTGTCGCTTATGTTACGAGGCAATGGAAACCCATTCGTCTTAGCGGTAATTTCATAATTAAAATAAGAGATTGCATGCCTGATAATTTATCGCCAAGCACCTTCGTACGTTTTGCAATTTGGGACAATGGGGCTAACATCGGAGAGTTTGCAGAACCCATCCGAATGTCTCACTTTGTGAATTGTTACTACACTAAAAATCTGTCTTCGAGGGGATCCAAGTTATTATCACAAAATTTAACCGAACGACCTGTTGATGTACTCAAGCAGTATGCGGGTGCTGTCCCTTTTGGAAGTGATCTTAAAGGGTATGAATTAGGCGTGAATCTGCGTGAAAACTCAATTCTTAAATGGAGTCATCTCACCAAGATTGCTCTCGTGAAAAAAGGGGAAATCGTCGATGTCTTTGCCTCTGGTAATGGTATTTTCATTTCAATGAAAGGAATGGCTCTTGAAAATGGTGTTGAGGATGGCGTTGTTAAGGTTCGGAATTTATCCTCTGATAAAGAATTTCAAGCCAAGGTACTCAATGAAAAAAGTGTAAAGGTTCAACTTTAATTTATGATAAAAAACATTTCATCTTTACTTATATTTACAGCTCTATCTCTTCCATTAATTGGGGCTTCTTTGTGGACTAAAAGTTCAAATTCTCAGCGGGGACTTTACGCGGGAAAGAGGGCTTATTCTGTGGGTGATTTAATCACTATTGATGTTGCTGAAAGTTCTTCACTTGCTGCCTCACAGAATTCTGTCAGAAACCGTCAGTCCCAGATTGAAAATGCCGTACAACAATTTTTGTTTGCCAACAGCGGTATGGGTAAGCACAAAGGCGAACTCCCCGCGACTCAAATTGAAACAAAGAGTAGTAATCAAGGTGGAGGTTCGATCGCAAACACTTCTGATTTGAAAGGCCGCGTAAGCGTGGTGATTATCGATGTTTTGCCCAATCGGGTTTTAGTCATCGAAGGAGCGCGAATGGTAACTTTTTCTGGTGAAAGTTATTATGCAGTCCTAAAAGGAATGGTCAGAGAAGAAGACATCGGTTTTGGTTTCAAGGATGGGTTGAGATATAGAAATATTATATCTTCTCAATATATAGCAGATGCTCAAATTGAGTTTGTCTCTAAAGGTAGCTTAAATGATGCACAAAAAGAATCCTGGTATCAAAGACTGGCATCTATTTTGAATCCCTTCTAGTTAAGTCTATGAATTTTATTTTTAAATACTTTTTGTTCTTTGCTTCGGCAATGTTTTCCCTTCTTGAAGCTGCGAGGATTGAAGATTTGACTGATGTCAAGGGTAGTCGCAGTAACCAGCTTTATGGATACGGAATTGTAACCGGTTTAGCGGGGCAAGGAGACTCACGGATTGAATATACCGAGTTAGGAATTTTAAATGCACTTGAGAGGTTGGGAATACGAGCAGATAAAGCCGACAAATCAAGAAACATAGCGGCGGTTATGGTTACTGCCGATATTGGACCCTTTGCTAAAAATGGTTCCAGACTGGATGTAACCGTTTCTTCTATTGGTAATGCTGATTCTCTTCAAGGTGGTATATTGCTTCAAACAGCATTGGAAGGTGCTGACGGTAAAGTTTATGCCGTTGCACAAGGTCCGGTTTCAGTGGGCGGATTATCTGCCGGGAATGCTGGAGGTGCTAATGTCCAAGTTAATCATCCCACTGTTGGGATTGTTTCAAATGGTGCACTTGTTGAAAAAGAAATTGATAGTCAAATTGTTTACAATGGCTCTATCGACCTGATTTTAAGATCGCCTGACTCAACGACAGCGGTGAAAGTTGCAGACGCTATAAACAAATACTACCCAGCAACATCTCTTGCGAAGGATGGGGGGGTGGTCAATGTTCGTTTACCACTTGAGTTTCAAGGTCAAACTACTAATTTCTTAGCCGCAATCGGTTCAATTGATGTAAGACCAAATGTTCCCGCTCGTGTTATAATTAATGAGCGTACTGGAACTATCGTTGCTACTGAAAATGTTAGGATTGCCCCAGTTGCAGTAAGTAATAGTAATATTACAATCTTCCTGAATCCGACTACTGGTGTAAGCCAACCTTTACCATTCTCGCAAGGGGCAACTACAATTCTACAGGGCGAAAATGCAGAACTTATCGAGGAGATTGGAAGGTTTGACACGATCGACAAACTAGATCCAATTGGTACTTCCACCGTAAATGATCTTGCTTCTGCTTTAAATAGGCTAGGGTTAACAACTCGGGAAATGACATCAATTTTGCAATCTATCAAAAATGCCGGAGCCCTGCAGGCAGAATTAATTATTAATTAAAAGTTATATGGAAACTGCAAGCCTTGGTAATAAATATGTTGGCATGGACACTAGCATGCTCATGGAGATGGCACACTCCAAGCATGCCTCTGAATTCGAGAAGAATGCCGCAGTGAGTCAGCAATTTGAATCAGTACTAGTAAAGCAGTTTTTAAAGGAGGCATTGAAACCTATGTTTAAGGGCGTTTTTAATGAAGATGGAGGGGGGCACAGAATGTATCGCCATTTCTTTACTGATGCTATATCCGAAAGTATTGCAACTGGTGGCGGGTTCGGTGTTTCTAACATTTTACAGCAGCAGTTGAATAGCAAGATCGAACCAAAGCAAAATAAGGAAGCAGAGGCTTCTGGTATTTAGTATGTTCAAAGTTTCACAACAAGTATCTCCAGGATTGACTTTCAGTTGGGAAGACCTTCTGGGGTTGCTTAGAGATGAACTTCAGGAATATGGTGGTTTAATAGGTTTGCTTAGTGCCCAACAGCAAAGCATTTTGAATCGGAAACCTGAAAGCTTAATGGAATTGAACCAGTCCGTTCAAACTCAAATGGAAGCAAGCCAAATTTTGCATTCCCGCAGAAAAGGTTTTGTTAGTACCCTAGCGGAGAAATTTGGCGAACCTAAAAGTTCAACTTTAAGCGAGTTAGTTGATCACTTTCCAGATGTTACGAAACCCATGTTCTACAGTCTTATTGAAGAAATAAATAATCTTATATCACAAGTAAGAAAAAAAATTGAACAAAATCAGAGACTTTTGATGCGGTTAAGCGAGGTAACCGATCAAATTCTGAGCGTGACAGACCCCGCATCCCAAACCAAAACCTACAACCGGAAAGGTGACTTGAAGCGCCTCTCCAACGGTAGGTCAAATCTAAGTGAGTCTGCCTGACCTCTCATGTCATTACTAGGAGAAATTAGTAAAACAACCGAAGCTCTTCGCTATCACTCGAAGACTGCTGAAATCGCAGGTCAAAATTTAGCTCATGTTAACGACGAGAGTTATGCCCGCCAGCGGGTTTTGTCGCGAGAGGGAGTTATGTATGGTTCTCATGGCGGTTTACAAACATCGGGATTGGAGTCTGCTGGCTTAGAGCATGTAAGAAATCTATTTTTAGACCGTAGGGTGGTTGACGAAGTCGGCCAAACAGCTGCCATTAAAGCTGAGAAAGAAGTTTTTGACCTTATCCAGTCTGCTTTAGGAGAGACTTTAACCAGCCCCCAAATAAATGCTGGTTTGGATGATACGCATGATAGTATTTTGGCTCCGGGAAGTTTATCTAGGGCAATCAACGATTTTTTTAATGCATTTCAGGAACTTTCAGCATCTCCTGATGAACCGACCATTAGGCAGGAACTATTCAATAAAATTGTTACTCTTGGTAAGAGATTTAACGATGCTGGGCAAAGCTTAGAAGAAATTGAACATGATCTTACACAGATCATGAAACGCGAGGTGAGTGATATAAATCGGATCCTTGATCAGTTGCATGAGGTCAATAAGCAAGTTCGTCGGTTCGAGTTGCAAGATAAAGGTTTGGCAGTAACTTACCGAGACAGAAGGCAAGCTTTAGTCGAGGATTTATCTAAATTAATGGAGGTTTCTGTTGAAGAAGGATTCGATGAAGTTTCTGGTGAGTCTACCGGATTTCTTAATGTTTTTGCGACTTCGAAAGATGGACAAGAAATTAGGCTGCTTGATTCAACGGGAGCTCAAACTATTACCAATAACTGGGGATACGAATTTTCGGTTCCTTCAAATGGAGTCAATGGATCTGAAGCCAAAGTACAGGCTAAAATTGATTCGCAAGGGCAGCTTGGCTTTTTGGAAGTTATGCAATCGGGTACATTTTTTGATGACACAAAGGGTCCTTTTCTAGTTTCATTGCCACCACCAAAGCCTTTGATAGAAGGTATTTCGGTAAAGTCTGAAGCATCAGATTTTGTTGGTGTCAATGAAGATCAAGAACCTTCATTGCCTGCTAACCAACCTGTTGATGACGGAACAGGACTCAGCGAAACGCTAGATGAAGCGAACAATTTGGTACCTGCATTTTTAGACAATCCGAAAAGGTCGAAAGGTGAAGTCTTTTATTCTCCTAATGAGACTGGAGAAATGGTTCTTTGGCAAGCTCTCGAGGATACGATTGCAGGGGAGAACCCAATTTCCAATCAATCTTTCATGGAAATTAATGCTCTTCCAAACGGATTGTACGCAGAAACCAAAAAGTCTTATTCGGATTTGGAAACTTTCGAAGTTGGAGACCAAATTTACTATGAGGGGAAATTTTATCAGGTAAATGCGAATATATCCCCTGTGACTAATGAAACTGAGAATGAACAGTTGTCCAAGAATTATCTTGAAAATGAGGTTTTTAAACACGGAGATAACTTTTACCAAGCAACAAGTAATTTAACTAAAGGTATTTCATTAGAATTCCCTGAAGAAAACCCTGCAGGGTCAAGTAACCAACTCTTTAAAGATGGAGAGTTTGCTGGCTCAGTTGTAAATTTGGGTAAAGAAGTGCCTTCTGATAACAATCCACTTGTTAAAGATTTATTGACTGAAAACCAATTTCTTGTCGGTGATTATGTGAGGGTTCAATCGAACGTCGTTAATAATGAACCGCAGTACAACTATTACATAACAACTGCGGATGTGGAGAATGATGGAAACATAAACCCCGCATCCTCTGACAAATTTCTTAGAGTATCTGTTACAACCGAAGTTGCTTTAACTGTTGAGGATTTTAAGGAAACGCAAGAATCCACTGAATTAGATTTCAAGATTTTACCTAACTCCGAAGGCAAAGTTTTTGCTCATAATGGAAATCATTATGTAATACAATCTGCCCCTGAAGAAGCAGTCGACTTAATAGATTTTGATCCTACGAGTGATAAGTGGAGTGCTTATTTTAAACCTATCAAAGTTCAAATTAACACAAACAACCCGGATGAAGTCTTCCGGCGTTCTTCACCTACAGGTTACAATCTAGAAACAGGTGCACTAGTTGAAGTGAATATTGGTATTGCAGAGGCAGTGATTTCAGGTGGAGAAATCTCAGGGTTTAAGATACTAAACAATGGGAACGGTTATCCGAGTGAGGATGCTCTTCTTATAAGCGGAGATAATGGAGACGAGATTCTTGAACTCGTGATAGATTCTGGTTCCATTGCCGGTTACCAAAATGCAAGGGAAAATGGTATTCAGTTTTTCAGGACAGAATTAAACGAACTTGTTTCCTCTTTTGTCGAAAAAGTAAATTCTATTCATAATCCTACTGACGAACCTGGAGGCTACCTTTTTGAGTTTGACGCTTTTCTGTCTCGTCCAGTTATGGGTAACAATAGAATTATGGAAGAAAACTATCAGGTTTTTGGTGCTGAAGGTAATGGCACACTTAAGGTTTTTGATAAGGAAGTTTCTATGTCACTTCCCTATGCAGAGTCTGATACTTTTGAAATAGTCAATTCCACCCCTTTGTTTCCATCTGAACTTAGCGACGAGGGATACTACATAAGAGGAAATGGAGGAGAGGATCTTATTACAGAAGACGACTATGAATTCTTTGGTAGTGCACGCAGAATGCAGCATATTACTTTTGAGTATGATGATGAATTTGTTGGGGAAGATGGATTGCTTAACACTGGCGATGAGGGGCGTTCGATTATGCATGCCTATGAAGATATCCCTTTTAAAATAGAGCAGGGCACTAAACCTTTTATAATTGGGGACAATTTCCATTTTGATGCAGTTCTTGCCAACCCTTGGAATCTTGCTGCAAGCCTAAAAATCGACAAAAATCTCTCACCAGAATTATTAAAATCCTCCGAACTTAATCCAGAAGGTGCAAATGATATAGCGTATAAAATTGGGAACTTAGCTGATGGTGAATTCAATACTAAAATCGCCAGCCTAAATGCTGATATAGGTAATAAGATGTCCAACCTTTCTGACAATTATGACCACCAGAAATCTCTCGAGAATCTACTTCTTGATCAGAGGCGTGCCGTAAGTTCAGTATCTGTTGATGAGGAGGTTGCAGACCTAATGCAATTTCAACGATCTTTTCAAGCATCTTCGAGAGTTTTAAATACTCTCGACAAAATGTTGGAATTGGTTGTTATGGGATTGCTTAAATAACTATGCGTCTTCCTAACCTCAATGTTTCCAGTAACATCACGAATACCATTCGTGATTTAGATCAGCAGAGGTTCAAGTTAGACAGACAAATTTCGACTGGACAGAAAATAACTTACCCTGAAGAAGACGGCATTCGGGCTGGGAGACTTATTCAAAGTGATGCCTTGAAGGCAAAGCTTTCTCAGTACCAAAGAAATGCCTCTTATGCCTCTGAGTATTTAAACGCAGGTCACTTAAACCTCGACCATCTTCATAAGCTTAATCAACGGGCACTGGAAATCTCAAGAGTCTCCGGTTCTCAAATCAATCAGTCTGCTGCCCAAACCTATGGGCATGAGATTGATCAGTTAGTTGAAGAAGCTCTCAACAGAATAAACGCCACTCATCGGGGAAGATCTTTGTTTGGAGGAACTGAGCACAACCCAAACTTTGGAAATACAGATGTTTTAGTTGGACTTGAACATAAAAAGTTAATTTCACTCGAGAATGGTTTGGTCGGTTCAAACGATTTAGATGGTAACCGAGAGTTGCTCGCATCAGAATCTGTTGTATTTAAAATTAATGGCCGCGAATATGTGGTTGAAGTTACAAAAGATGGTTTGCAAACCTCTGAAGTTGTCCAATTAGTTAACGAACTCATAAATTCAGACAATGGTTCCCTTGATCAGTCTCCCAGACTTCCTGATCCTACATTAGCAAATTTTGCTACTTTGGGATACAGAGCTTATGTAAGAGGCGGTGAGGGAGATAATGCAACAAGAAACGAACACGCTAATGTTAGGTCTGAAATCTCCACCAACGGTGAACTAGTTGTTTTAGGTGCAGCTGAACAAGATTTTCATACTTCTGTTGACTTTTTAACTCAGTGGAATCCAAACTCCTATTTTCCAGAACAAGTTGAGCAAAAAATAACTGAGCAAACCCGACTCCGTTATCCGAATAAAACCTTTGAGGAATTATCGGATTCTGAAAAAGATATTATTCGAAACGAAGTTTTTAAATCTGGATCTACCGTTTTTGATTCGAATCAATTTCAATTAGAATTGGATAGTAAGGTGGCAAACAAGTATTCGTTCGAATATTCTGAAAGACAACCGCCAGTTCCTGCACCAGATCCTCTCACAGGCAATCGTCCATTACTTTCTTTCTCAGACTTGGATCAAACTGACCAGGATTCTGTATGGAGAGAAACATTCGAAGATTTTTATAATAATGGGAATCTCGTGTATTCTTTAACTGACACAGATGTACAAAACTTAACTGGTCAAGCGGGTCGTGCTGGCAATTACTCTTTTGATTACTATCAGGATACTTCCGATCCTGCCCTTCCCATGACTGGCTACCTAAAGCCCATGGAGCAAGATGCTGATGGTGTTTGGAGAGCGGAGTCTGACCCTTTATCTTCTGATCTCAAGATATCACTTAATAGTCTATATGATACGGTCAACAAGTACGGTCAGGATGTTCAAGAAATTAACAACTTGTCTGTTGATAATGAAATAATTCAAAATCGTTGGCAACCGACAGGTGCGGCACCAGAAATGAATTGGGTTAGGAGCATTGCCGTTGAAACAAGTGTGTCCCGTGGTTTATCTGAGTTTGAAATTTCCCATTCTGTGCCTTGGAAAAGGCTACAAACTTTCGAGGTCGGAACTGTCGTCGAGCATGAGGGAAAATATTGGGAGTCCCAAATACAAAACAATACAAACCACAAACCAACTTCAGGTTCAGAACGATTTTGGAAAGAATTACCATCTAATTATTCCGTAGAAAGAGAAGATTGGAATTTTGAAGCCAATGGATCCAGCACCAAATTTTTTCACATGGCTCCGGATGGGCAACTTTTTGAAGACGAAAATGAAGCAATCGATTACACATTTGCTTTACTCATTAATTCTAGTAACCCTCCCGATTTCCCCAACGACAAAGCATTGGAATTAGTCAAAGAAATTAAATATGGCGTTACTGATTTTGACATCACTGGTTCAACCTCCCATGCACTTGCAACATTTGATCCAAAGACTCTTGAATATACCCTGTCTGCCGCTAAAGACGGAGGCAATGTTATAGATGCTCCTTACATCAAAGGTAATGTTCAGCAATACAAGGATGGCGTTACTCCAGCACAAGATGCTGTTTTTTCTTATGAAGGGAACTATTTTCTTATTACTGATCAACAAACATTTGATCCTGCGGAATTATCAGATTTAAATGAAAATAATCGCAGCAACTCTAGCACCTTTTTTCTTGGTAATCAATTACCGCTTGAATCTAAAGAATTAATTTTCGAAGATGGAGATACTATTTCGGGAAAAAAGGGTGAATATATTTACAGTCGCTTTCCTGACGCTGAAGGTAATATGGTTGGACAACACTATGTTGCCCTCAATGATTTTAAGGACCAAACGGAATTAACAGATCCCAACTTTTTCGTCGCTGTTGATGCGTACGCTACTAGGCAAGGAAATCAATGGTCATCAGCAGCAGTTTATGATAACGGCCAAATTGTTCTTCACCAAGGAACTTATTACCAATGCCAAGTTGACAACTTTAATAATCGTATCCAACCACTTCCGCCCGCTGACGGTTCAGATCCTAATATTGATCCCGTTTCTATTATCAAGCCTTCGGACAAATTTGTGATGAACGAAGAAGGTCAGTCAGTGGCAAATAACTTATGGATACCTATAGGCGAGGAACTTGATTATGTATTGAAATTCAAGACTAATCATCAAGATTCGCCAAAAGTATCAATTCATCCTGCTGGTACCTCTGGCAAAGATGCAAAGGCTGATGCCATTATCGATGCTGATGGTAATGTTGTTGGTTTAAAATTACTTGATCCTGGAGAGTATTATTTCGGAGCATCATCAGATGGCGTCGTGCCTCCTGATTTCGATAAAGCGACTGTAGCACTTGATAATGGACGAGTTCTTGAGGCAAAAATTATCTGGGAAGAAAATTTTGTTAATCCTGGTCCATTCCAAATTGCTGGTTTCGAACTGATTGATGATGGAGAAGGTCCCCACAATGCCAACAATTTACCTTATGATGGTGACACATTTTCTTTCGCTACTGGAACCAAGACTTTCCTCGACCATCGAGACACTGATGGAAACTTAATTAATGTCACTTACCAAGGTGGCAATGAGAATGCAGTTGCCCGAGTAGGTAAAGATACTGACATATCTTTTATGTTGGATGCTTCCAATGGTAACACGGCTTCCCTCGCTTCAGTTGTAAATTCTCTAGTCGATTTACGCGATGGTTTGTTTGACATCTCTGCAAGTCCTCAAGCCAGCAGTGTTCTTGATACAGAAAAAGAACTAATTGCACTTGAAGATTCTATCATAGATAAAATTGGAGAGTTGTCTTCTAAAATGGTTCGTATGGAAACCGTTCGTGCACACGATGAAGATTACATGATGGCTCTTGATAAGCAAATTTCAAAAGACTTGGAAATTGACATGTCTGAAGCAATCATGCGCTTGACTAAGGTGTCTACAGCCTATCAAGCAGCTATGCAAGTTGGGGCTCAACTATTAAATAATTCTCTGCTAAATTACCTGTAATTCTTTGATTTCAACATGAAGTTAAAAATCGACGAAGATTCAAATAATCCTGATATTGTCGGATCAGAAATCAGAAATAGAATTTCATTACCTCAGGGACTTTTTGGTTTTTCTGAAATAAGATCTTTAGACCTTGTTTTTGATGAAGAAGAACTTCCATTCATGTGGTTGCGTGAAGAGAATAAAGATGGCTTGGCCTTTATTGTCTTGGAACCGGGTGGGATTATTCCTAACTATTCCGTCGAAGTGGCAGATGGAGATGTGAACATTTTGGGCATAACTGGTCCTGAGGATACCATGATATTAAATATAGTTACTCTTCCTCCTGATCATGTCGGCAAGATTTCATTAAATTTAGTTGGTCCTATTATTGTGAACCGAAGGACTTTGGTTGGAAAGCAATGCATTATAAACAACCATGAAGAATTTTCTGCCCGGCATCTCTTGGATGTTGCTGGTGAAGCTCTTTGAGTGAAAGAATAAACAATGCTTATTCTTTCACGTAAAATTGACGAAGGCATATTGGTTGGAGACGAAATTGAAATCTCTATTACTAAAATTGAAGGAGATTCGGTTAAAATTGGAATATCGGCACCTCGATCGATTTCTATTTTAAGAAGAGAAATACTGGAAGAAATGCAGTCATCGAACCAAGCGGCTGCAGTTTCTATGCCTCCAGAAAAGGTGAATCTCAAAAGTACTTTAGCTGCGGGATCTGCGAAAAAATTGATCGCTCAAGTTCGTGCCAAAAAAGCGGCTGCGGAAGCTTTGAAAGAATCAAAGCTTGTTCAGAAGTAAAAATATTAACCTAACAATGAATCAACATGGCTGTATTTAAGCCTTTTCGTGCCTTTCGTCCTGCTCAAGATAAAGCTAAACTTGTGGCATCTCGTCCTTATGATGTTCTTAATTCAAATGAAGCAAGAATCGAAGCAGAAGGAAATCCCTTTTCATTTCTTCATGTAATCAAGCCTGAGATTGGTCTTCCAGAGAAAACAAACCCATACTCCGATGAGGTATATCTGAAGGGAGCTGAGGTTTATAATAAATTTAAAAGAGATGGAGTTTTAGTACAGGACCCCACTCCGAGTTTTTACATTTATCGTCTAACCATGGATGGTCGTACTCAAACCGGAATTGTTGGTTGTTGTCATTTTGAGGAGTATTACCAGAGTAAAATCAAGAAACATGAATTAACTCGCGTCGCAAAGGAGGAAGATCGTGTTAAGCATGTCGATACTCTCAGTGCCAACGCAGAACCCGTCTTCTTTTCTTACAGAGCAAACAAGGAGATTAATTCAATTATTACTGAGGGGATGTCTGAAGATCCTGTATTTGATTTTATTGCTGATGATAAAATTCGGCATGAACTGTGGGTAATTGACGAGCATCTAATTACTTCTAGTTTGGAAAAACTGTTTGCTGATGTCCCTTGCCTTTATGTAGCAGATGGACATCACCGGACAGCAGCAGCAGCAAGGGTCGGACAGAAGAGAAAGGATGCAAATCAAGATCATTCAGGTCAGGAAGAGTATAATCTGTTTTTAGCTGTTTTATTCGCCGATGAAGAACTGGAAATTTATGATTACAACAGAGTAATTAAGGATCTGCATGGTTTGACGGACCTTGAATTTCTAAGTGAATTAAAAAATAAATTTTCTTTATTGGAGGAGGATAATAGCCCCATAAGGCCTAGATCAAAAGGTGAGTTTTCTGTGTATCTCAGTCAAAAATGGTATTTATTTGCACCGGTTAATAGAAAATCGAGCGGCAACCCCGTCGAAGACTTGGATGTAAGTTTTCTTTCAGATCATGTTTTTGAGCCTATTCTTGGCATTCATGATCAAAGAAAGGATGAAAGAATAGACTTTGTCGGCGGTATTCGTGGACTTGAAGAACTTTCAAGAAGAGTAGATTCGGGAGAAATGGCGGTTGCATTCGCCCTTTATCCAGTCTCAATGGAAGAGCTTTTGCAAGTCGCAGACGCAGGGGAGATCATGCCGCCAAAATCGACTTGGTTTGAGCCAAAATTAAGAAGTGGATTGTTTGTTCACGAACTAGATTAATTTTAATCTA
>Ga0181568_10002264_pt1 | contig 17506 bp, 14 predicted proteins | sample 101ome_20_FD_133758 | JGI IMG/M metagenome (GOLD analysis project Ga0181568, IMG submission 133758) | Coastal salt marsh microbial communities from the Groves Creek Marsh, Skidaway Island, Georgia - 101404AT metaG (megahit assembly) | ecosystem: Environmental > Aquatic > Marine > Intertidal... | reverse complement strand
TCGCAACGCTCCCGGTCATAGACGCACTCCATCAAAAATCGAGTGTTACAGCAATTGCTCTCCATCCAAACTCAGGTCATCTTCTGATCGGTAACAAGGATGGTCTGGTTCAGTGCGTTGATATCAAGAACGAAGGGTACGAGGTGGTCGCTAAAATTCATCTCAACTCGAAAATTGTTGATGTTGCATGGAGTACAAACAAAGTTGTAATCCTGGATGAAACGAATGGACTTCATGTCTACACAATGGATGCTCAAGAGGCATGGGTATCGAACTTTGATGCAGGAGGAGCCCAATTGATTATTGGCAAGCAGATTCTAGCACTCGATGGAATCGGCACGCTACGTCAGTTCACATTGGACGGGCAAGAGTACGAAACTTTACAGCGAGATGTCCGCTCTTTTGAGATTGCAAAGGATTCGATCTTGCTTGCAATGGAAAACCAAACTGTGTTGAAGACCAATGATCGATTAGAAGTGGTCTTCCAACGAATACAACGTGGTGAAATCGGCGAGGACATCGTCGCTGTTGGTTCAAGTCAAGCAGATGCTTGGTTCGTTGCTAGAGAAGGACATGCACTGGTACCAGGAGAAGAAGAAGCCCTCGAAATTGAATTCTACATGAAGAATGAACTCTTAACTCGTAAGGAACTGAAGGGACGCATCAAGGCATCCATTTCAGACACGGCGAATCATTTCATTGGTTTGGACAATGGTGACCTGCTCTCCGTTCAGCAATACGAAGTTGAATGCTTAACATCCTTCCAATATCCAATCCAGTGCCTGAGAATGCATGAAACTACAGTCATTGTTGGGACATGGTTCTACATCTATGGATTCGACCTTGAGACAAATGAAATTGCATGGCAAATTGAACATAAAGGAATGATACAAGGAATTGAAGTTGATGAATCAGGGCGTATCGCCTTCTTTGGTGAAGATCAAAACGATTGGACTGGTGCAGAACCAGTTGGTGTTTGTGACCTCGGACAGGAACGGATTGAAGTTGATACTTCTTTTCTTCAAGGTTGGTTCGAAGAGGATATCATGAAGGTCGAAACCAATCCAGAAGTGGTCTATAGAAACGTTGATGACTTTACTAATTTGCTCTCGGAGGAAGAACAAAAATCCTTCAAACAAAATCAACAAAATCTTGAAACCGGCCTCGACTCACTCGCAGCTGCGATGAATGAAGAATTGTCTTCTGAACCAACAAAAAATGACGAAGATGACCTCGACGACTTACTTCAGTTCCTTCATGAAGAAGTTGATGAACAAATATCTCCTCAGGCATATGCGGGTGAAAATCAGACAATTGAATTGACCCATAGCGATGCAATAATCGTCACACTTGATGGTTCACAATCAAAAGACCCTCAAGACCGTATCGTTTCATGGTCGTGGTTGGATTCGACTGGCCGCGAAATGTCATCGGAGCCTAAAGTTCGGGTCAAACTCTCGGCTGGACATCACTACTTCGAACTCAGAGTGTTTGATTCGGATGGTGGCATGACCTCCGATTCAATTCAGATTACGATTGAATCCTCAGCCTCATGAAGGAGAAGTCACTCGGACCATCATGGGCGTCATTGCACCTCTAATCGAGAACTTCTTGGTTGGACCCTTGCAGATGCGTTGCTCAGTCGTGACGGATTCCAAAACAGGAGATACTGTCATCATAGATGGTGGGGATGAACCTCAGCGACTCATTGAATGGATCGAGTCCTGCAGCGGTACAGGACCTCATTGGTCAACGCATACCAAAGATGAAACGAAGGCGATTCAGCGAAATGTCGTTGCTCTGCTCAATACACATGCGCACTTTGATCACAGCGGACACATTCCAACATTGAAAGAGCATTTTCATGTCGATTGGTACTTACATCCTGATGACACCTTCTTGCAAACTCTCGCCAAAACAGCTGCAGTTCGATATGGAATCGCTTTACCTGAACCTGCGATTGCAGACCACGAAATAGCAGACGATCAAATGCTCTCGCTCGGATCTCTTGATTTTGAAATCCTTCACACTCCAGGTCATACGCTCGGTGGTTGTTGTCTTCGACTGATCGTTGAAGATGATGCTGACCACTTGTTTGTGGGAGATACACTGTTTGCTGGCTCGGTTGGCCGTACAGATCTCGAGAATACTGGAGGCGATTTCAATGTCCTCTCGAACAGCATTCGAACCAAGTTGTGGCCTCTTGAACCATCAACGATTGTCCACCCTGGCCATGGACCCCTCACGACAATCGGTCACGAGAAGGCAACAAACCCATTCGTAGGTGATGGAGCCGGAGAGTCCGGCGTCTACACGTTTGGAAAGTACGCTTAATCAAGCAGACTGGAGAGTGCATCTTGGAAGACAGGTAGTGCTTCTTCCCATGTTGCAACAATTCCGTAATCAGCATGTTGGAAGATGGGCGCATCAGCATCTTTGTTGATGGCTACGATGTACTTTGATGAACGCATACCGGCCAAATGTTGGATTGCACCAGAAATTCCTACTGCAATGTAGAGATTCGGATTAACGGTCTTCCCGGTTTGCCCAACTTGCATTGAGTGAGGAATTTCGTCCCATGTGTCGACGGCTGCACGTGATGCGCCCACTGCAGCACCAATCGTATCTGCAACTGCCTCAAGGTGAGAGAAGTTTGCAGGAGATCCCATTCCACGTCCGCCAGAGATAATGATGTTGGCTTCGGAGACGTCCAGACGCGCACTCGCACGTTGCATAACTTCCTGAACTGCGGTCTTAACATCACCCGAGGCATCAACAACGGATACATCATTGGATGAGCTTGAACCTACACCAGAGAAAACATTGGCACGGACCGAAACCACTGCATCGCCGTTCACGGTGACGGTTTGATTCGCTTTTCCTGAATAGATCGGAGAAGTCAGGTTGTTCCCATCAATTGAAACTACGTCTTGGACAACTGAGAGACCACGTCGTGCTGCAAGTCGAGAAGCAACATCTTTGCTTCGTGCTGTTGCGAGGAATAGGACTGAACCATTTGGCATTGCGCTGTCAAGGGCACTCGCCCATCCACTGCTATCGTTCCCGGCAAAGACATCTGATTTTACTGCGATGACCTTTGATACGCCATCGTAGGAGGAAACTGAATCAGCCATCGAAGCATCTGTGCAGGGTACGACGACCGTAATGTCGCCCCCCATTGCTTGTGCTGCGGAAACAAGTTCTGCAGTTGATGGGTTAACGGTTCCTTTTGTTAGTTCGGCAATTACAATCTTGTCTGTCATCTTTTTCACCTCATAGTACGTTGGCTTCATCTCGAAGCAATTGAACAACTTGCAAAGCACTTGATCCGCCTTCAAACGACTTTCCTGCAGGTTTTGCTGCCGGCATTGAATGGTTTGCAACGACAACTGTTGAAGCAGGAGCGTTAGCGGTCATGAGTTCGACTTGTGCTTTCTTTGCCATCATGATTCCCTTAACATTGGCCTTTCGGGGTTTGAAGTCGCCCTTATCGCAGGATATGACTGCAGGAAGAGGGACATTGACTCGAGCGACACCCGATTCAACAGGCATTGAGACGGTTACCGAATCAGCGAATTCGGCACCGATAATGTTTGAGGCGTTTGCCCAACCAAGACGCTCTGCTAGACCAGGACCGGTGGATCCTGCCCCCGTATCAGCCGCCGATTTGCCGCAATATACTGCGGTTGCACCGAGTGTTTCTATGGATTGCTTGAGAACCGATTGAAGAGCATTCGAGTCAAGTTCACCCCAAGAATCATCCCACACACGAACAATGGAATCCACGCCCATTGCCTTTGCGTCTTTGAGAATCTTCTCGGTCCCTGATGCTCCAACGGTCAAAGCGATAACGGTTCCACCTGTTGCTTCTTTGTGACGTAGTGCTGTTTCGATTGCGAATCCGTCATATGGACTCATCTCCATCTTAACAGAGGAGAGATCGACTCGACCCCCCTGAACAGCGATTTTTGCGTTTGTGTCGGGAACTTGCTTGACCAATACGATGATTGTGGACATCTCTATCGAATCTCCCAGCAAGGTTCGATTCATGAAGATTGGCTTCCAGCCTCTATGAATTCAAACCTTGAATCGAGTGGAAACAGCAATGTTTACATGCCGTCTTATTCCAGTGAAATTTCCATGTCCGAAGAGCATCATATCCCAGGCCCTCCTAGTGAACTTGCAGACACACTCAACGCCTGGCGAGACCTATTCCAACAAAAGTATGCAGATGATATCAAAGGACTAAAGGTTCTCGATGCTACAAAAGACCCCATCTTTTCCTTTTACGTTGATTATGCAGATATCGATGGCGACGATTTGTTGAGCCTTCGATTCAATGAATATCCTGAAGAAACCGTCGAACTCGCTCACGAAGTCTTGCGCTCAATGTGCTCTGAACATACGGACGTTCGCTGCGTCCTCCGCCCTCTAGTCTTTCCCGACGAGAAAATCACTTCGGTCTCAAGTCTTCGTATGAGGAATCGAGCGAAGCTGGTCAGTCTTATCGTCACAGTCAAAGGGGTAGGCCCTCGCTTAGGGTACTTGAAGCGAGCAAAGTATACATGCATTAAATGCGGAAAGGAGGAGGTTGTCAACCAGCGTCTGGCAAGGGAACGAAAGCGTCCAAGTCGCCCATGTAAGTTCTGCTATGATGAAGCAAAAGAAGCCATGAACGGCGAGATATCATACGCTCTGTTTCGACATTTGGACTCGCTCTTGCAACTCAATTCTGAAATTTCGTTCTATCAGGACATCCAATATTTGAGCGTTCACGACCATGGCAAGGAGAACCAGCAATTGATTCAAATTATTGTCGATGACGAATACGTTGACCATTACAAGGTTGGACAAACGATTCGAGTCAATGGAGTTGTATACATCGATCCAATTCCTGACCGTAATTTTGTCAAGGATACGCGACGAATCCTACAGGTTCGCGCACTGAGCATTGAAGATGTCTCATGATGTGATGTTCAACATCGTCTCATAGGCATCTGGATTGGCCTCGAAATGCTCAGCGATTGATGAGAGGCCAGCTGCTACGCCGGCAGCAACACCCATCTTTGCATCAAATGGATGAAGTGTCCCATCCATAACTGCTGCCTTGAAAGATTCAAGATCATTCCAAGTGCTTGGCTCACCAAATTTGGGATTGGGGGTGACTTGAATGTGGCCGAACTCGGGAAAGACAACATGCTCTGCCAATTCGTAGACAGGAGATTGTGGGTCTTCGGGATCCAAGTATGCCTTCTTCATTTTCTTCTGAACCTTCTCAGGAGAATCATGGAGCAGAAGTGCGCCGTTTGGGTCTGATTTGCTCATCTTATGGTCAAAAGAATCCATCCGAACGCCAGATGCTTTGAGCGATGAGAGAATAGGTGTGTGAAGGCATGTTGCTTTCTTCCAGTTCCATTTTGAAGCCATGTCACGCATGAACATGTGGGCTTTACGTTGATCCATACCTCCGATAGCAACATCGATGTCCAGTTCAAAGATGTCTGCAGCTTGCATTGCGGGATAGTAGAACTTCGATAGATCGTGATCAGAGGATGCTTCATCACGCCCCATGATTGTGAAGGTCTTTCGAACCATTGGAAGAGTTGCACCTTTTGAACAGCGAAGCACTCGAGCCCAATAGTCTCCAGAATCCATGAGTTGACTTGCCCAATAGAATCGCAGTTGTCCAGGCCCATCTCCTTCTTCCGGATAATCCAGAAGCGCCCGGAAGGTCTCCTCCATATAGACCGCTGTCTTTTGAATGTCTTCCATATTCCCTCCAAACTTGTCGTTCACCCAAGCATGCCAATCGGCAAGGAAAATCAGAACGTTTGCATCTGCTTCCAACATTCGCTTGAGTTGAAGAGACAGTACTTTCCAACCGATGTGCGCTTTACCACTTGGTTCAAACCCAACGTAGCAACGTAGGATACCATCACCAGCCATAGACGTCTTCTCTGCAAGACTGTCAACGAGATGTTCAATGCCGACGCTTTCTTCAACATCACCAATCATGAGGTAAAGTCGCTTTCGGTCTTCGGCTGAGAGTTGTTTGATGCGTTCATACCGCTCCTCAAAAGGCTCGAGAAGGGCATCTAAATCCACATCAACACCTCAGACGAGTTCGCTCAATTTCTTGACTTTGCCTTCAGAAGGAGGCTCCCCTCGCTCGATCATGGCTTCTAATTCAGCCATCATCGATTCTGCTTTGTCGATTGTTTCTTGAGTGACAGTATTACTCATCTCAATCGATTTACGAATCATCTTAATAGCAGATTTGGCCTTGGAAAATTTCTTTGCATCTTCTTTCGCCTTATCTCCACGTTGTTTGGCAGTGTAACCTGTAGCCTCATCAAGGAAGGCCGACCATCGACGTCGACTTTCCATAGCTTGTTCACGACCGCCATCTACCGACAAGAATTCTTCGAGATCAGATCCTTTGAGTTGAACTACATCGACCTGTAATTTGCCTTGCTCAGTGTAACATCCAGAAATGTTTGAAAGAAGTCCAAACGATGCCTGGAATTCGCCTTCTGCATTTGCTTGAACATTCTCAAAATGTTGTGCTGCCAACTTGGCCAAGCCTGCGTTTCCTCCGATTGATTTCTCAAGTCCCCGTTTTACTGCGAATCGCTCCATGATGGCCCATCGATATGAGCCTCATAAGTCTCGCGAAGAAGAAGCCACCCAAAGAGTGGGGTTTTTCTGTACGATTGCATGGGCCAACTATGCGCACCAGAGCATTTTTCATGTTGCTCATCATCCTTCTCGCACCGTTGGTGAATGCGACTGAAGTCGGATTCGAACAAGAGAATTCGTTGGACGAACAAGGATTGAACATCCGAGCCGGTGAGGTTTCACCAAGTGGCTCAAACATCCTCTTGGTCGGCGATGATGGTTACGTACACATGATTTCAGCTTCCGCCCCGGGAGACCGTAGCCAAGACCAAGAGATCAACAGCAGCCGCACTGCTCGATTCAACGATGTTTCTTGGCATCCAAATGGCGAAACGGCATTGATTGCAGGAGATCTTGGCGCTGCGCTTCGGTACAGTTTGAGCGACAACAGCATCGAAGCTGTTAATGGAGCGGGCGTGACTGGAAGTATCGAGCTCACCGCTACTTCTTGGAGAGCAGGGGGCGATCTTGCCTTCTTTGGTGCAAAAAATGGCAACATCTACAGTTTCAATGAAGGAGAAGGAATGACTCAGCTTGAAAATACATTTTCGTCAGAGATTACTGATATTGCCTGCCATATTGAACAGAACATTTGCGTTGTTTCAACACTGGATGACGGAATTGCAGTTGTCGATCGGACGAGAGAAGTTACTTGGTTGGATGGCACATCCAAATACACATGGATAGGAGTCGATTGTTCAGATGTAGAATATCTCAAGTGTGCTGCCTTTGCAAGTGGACGTCGTCACGTATCCATTGTTCTCGACATTCAGGATGCTTCAAACTCAAGAAACGGGACTGTTATGCAATTGAAGCAAGGGGCGAGCGATTTTACAGCAGTAAGTAGAGGATTCGACGGGACGACCTTGGTTCATCTTGCACCCATGGAATCCGTACGATTTAAGCTCGATATAGATGAAGCCTTCATGCATATTGAATCTGATTCGATTACAACTTACGATGTTGAAGTTGCAGGTCAAGGAATTGCGCTGATCTGGGAAATCGGGGAAGATGATGGTTGGATGATTACAAATGAGGGCTTGATTGTGAAAATTTTCCCTGTTGAAACGTACGAAAGTCTCGGAATCATGGAGACCATTGTTTTTACTGCAGTTGCCATTTCGGTTCCGGGAGTCATCATTGGATTGATTTTCATGAACAGCCCATATTTGCAACGAAAATACAGGCAACTGCGGGGCTTTGAAAAGAAAGAATGAAAAGAATGAACATTGATTTCTTGTGCTAAGGTTCATGAGTTGTGTTGACTCCCGTAAAATGAGGGAACTGAATGGAACCTTTCGAAGCCGTCGATTTTTACGACATCGAATCCTTGCTTACTGAAGAAGAAATCATGATCCGTGACCTTGTTCGTGAATGGGTTGATGAAGAAGTTATTCCAAAGATTGAACACGCTTGTGAGGAAGGTATCTTCCTCGATGAATGGCGTGTTGCCCTAGGTGAAATGGGTGTTCTTGGAGCACCACTCAAGGGTTACGGTTGCCCTGGTCTTTCCTATGTTGCATACGGACTGATCTGTCAAGAGCTTGAACGTGGCGATTCGGGACTTCGTTCCTTCGCATCCGTACAAGGTTCGCTTGCAATGTATCCAATCTGGGACTTTGGAAGTGAAGAACAGAAGAACCACTACCTTCCTAAGATGGCTTCGGGAGAATGGATTGGCTGCTTTGGCCTGACCGAACCAGACTACGGGTCCAACCCTGGAGACATGATTACCAAGGCCGAAGATATGGGCGACCATTATCTCCTCAATGGAGCAAAGATGTGGATCACAAACGGAACAATCGCAGATGTTGCCGTTGTTTGGGCCAAACTCGATGGTGTTATTCGCGGATTCATCGTCGAGAAAGATGACGAAGGATTCAGTGCCCCGGAGATGAAAGGTAAGCACTCACTGAAAGCCTCTGTAACTTCTGAACTTGTTTTTCAAGATTGTAAAATTCCCAAGGACAGAATCCTGCCGGACGTCAAGGGTCTGCGAGGCCCATTCTCATGTTTGAACAATGCTCGATTTGGAATTTCATGGGGCGCACTAGGAGCAGCAATGGCTTGCTTCCACAGTGCCAAGACCTATGCAATGAGCAGAATCCAATTTGACCATCCTATCGCATCGTATCAACTCGTCCAAAACAAACTCGCTTGGATGCTTCGAGAAATCACAAAAGGACAACTTCTGGCCTATCACCTCGGTCGAAAGAAGGACGATGGAACATGGTTTAATGAGCAGATTTCACTTGCAAAGATGAACAACGTTGACATTGCTCTTGAGATCGCTCGAGTGTCTCGTGACATCCATGGTGCAAATGGAATCTTGGACGAGTACCCTGTCATGCGTCACATGGCCAACCTAGAATCGGTGAAGACCTACGAGGGCACTCATGACATCCACAATTTGATTCTAGGCCGATACATTACAGGAATTCAGGCGTTCACTCGAACAGTCTGAAACAATCAAACATTCGGCAACAAACCGATTCGTGCGAGCCCGCCCCAAACAGGATCGAGGAATCTTGGAAGGAAGCGATGACGAAGATAAACGGCTGCGGCAAGACTCAATTTCTGAACCTTGTTGAGTTTAACTCGTCGAGTGAAAACATCTCCTTGTTGCTTCTCAATTTGCTTGAGGATTTTGTCATAGAACGCAATCATTGCAGCAGGTGAATAACGGGTTCGTCGAGGCAAGAGTGGTAGTAGTTGTCGCGCCTCTTCAAGATAGGTTCGGGCTCGCTTGGCATAGTGGTGGCAGTACGGCTCCCAAGAGGTGTTCAGTACCACTTTTCCGCCATAGAGGTCCTGCTCAGTAACTCCGTTACGTTCGAGTTCATCGAGAGGGAGGTACACGCGGTCTCGCTCGATGTCTTCGCCTACGTCGCGCAGAACATTTGTCAACTGCATGAAAATACCCCAAGACTCTGCAAATTTTCTTGCTCGTGGGTCATCGTAACCATAGATTTCGATGCACATCAGGCCGACCACCGATGCTACACGGTAACAATAAACGTAGAGTTCTTCGAAGGTACGATAGCGGTTGCTGTACAAATCGTCTTCCATCCCGGAAATCAGGTCGTCAAAGACACTACGAGGAATGGTATATCGATCGATGGTGTCCTTGAGTGCTAGGAAAACTGGATCTGTACTGTAAACATCGTTGTAACACGTTGAAAGTTTCTTCCTGAAAAAGAACAACTGGTTGATTTTGTTCAGGTACATATCGTCGTCAAGAATTGAAGTTCGATTCTGGAGTGATTCAAGTTGGAGCCTGTATTCGACGGCTTCTTGACTCAATTCCACAGTTGAACCCGGGAATCGGTCTGCCCAATCACCGTCTGCGATATCATCTGCTCGACGGCAGAAAGCATAAACTGCGCACATAGCAAGTCGTTGCTCTTCTGGAAGATACTTGAACGAATGATAGAAGTTTCCGGCTTCCCTCTTCGTAAGCTCTTCACAGTAACGATAAGCTAGGCGATAAAGTTCGATTGGAGGCTTATCGGACCAAATTGGTGCATCAAGGTCAACAAATGGGTCGATGAGTTCGTTTTGTTCATTGAACATCCCGATCATCATTGCACCTTCCCGCAATGCCTCCATTGCAGTTACGCTTACGGCTTTTACAGCATCTCGAGCAAGCATGACACCGGCGCGTAGGCGGTCAAGAGGTGTTGGAGATGACTTGGCATCCACTGAACTCTCAGCACCGCCTTTTAGCGGAAACAGAAGGTCGAGTGGTTTGCGGCGTTCCAACATCGTAAACGATTCCTCCTAGCAGTCGTTGTTTAAGAGTCCTCCTCTCGAACGTTCGCACGAAAGAGTTGTTTTTCATCAATGTAAATATAAACTTACAAAGAGTGCTATCAGACATTCTTATTTTTTGCAAGAAGGCGTTGAACCCCTCCAGGGATGATCAACGCACGCAATAATTTCTTGAAGTATCCCTTCATTTCATCCCTAGTAACTTTGATTTTCTCTTCTGAATCGAGGATGTTGCCTTCTCGAAGAAGTGTGACTGTCCTCTGACCGATCAGAACAGGAAGCATCGATGCCGCTTTGAGCCGAAATTGACGTTCCGGAATCATTCGAATATATTCGACGGCTGCGTCTAAATGCCCGCTTGTCAAATCAAGATATTCATCGTAAAGGGGACGGAATTTTCCAATGTTGTTCGTATCCAGTAAGTCATCTGGAGTGAGTCCATGCTCACTGAGCCTGTGCCCAGGTATGTAACAACGGCCAAAACGAAGGTCTTCGGGTATATCCCGTAGGATGTTGATCATCTGGAGTGCTTTGCCAAACCGAATTCCATTTTCAAAGAACTGTTCTTCCTTATCCTTAGGGAGTTTGATGATATGTGCGAGAGACATTTCCGTCCAAAACACACCAACACAACCTGCGACCCTGAATGCATAATCATCCAATTCATCTTCCGAATTCAGAGAGGATATCTTTCCACCCTCGCGGGCGATTCCGAATCGCTGGAGATCCAATACTTGTCCGCCAACAATGACATCAAGACACTTAAGCATACGCTCTTGATCACCTTTATCGTACACAGATAACGCATCAATGACTTTCTCGACATTTCGCAACAGTTCCCCTTCATCAGGGTTTTGTTGTATCTCTGCAAGATCACTCAAGTCTGGAAGATTTTTTGCACGTCCTTGCGCAACGTCGTTGTAGTTGTTCAAAGCCTCAATTAATGCCTCTGTTTCGCCAACTTTCGAATCTGCAATCGTATCAGCAACTCTTGCAAGAAGATAGAGCAAGCCAATTTGGCCCCGAATCTTCTTTGGGAGGTACTTGAGTGTTGGATAAAACGACCGAGAAGTTGTTTCCAACAGCTTGTCAATTTCTTCTCCAATCAGAACCGACATCCACTCCCTCCGTTGGCGACCACCAACCTCTCCCGCATGAAGATTCTCACTCCGCGAAGGGGCATTTGCATAACAGAAGATAGAAGACTTTAGAATCAAGGATGTTTAGGTAGGTAAGGGTGAGGAGATGGAGTGCGGTTCCTGCGGAGCAGTTATCCCTGATGATTCCATCTTTTGTTCAGAGTGTGGAGCACGGCAAGAATTCTCCAGAGCGGGGAGTTTCTCAGCCATGGGATCTCAAAGCCTAGGCGGTGGAGAAGTCACAGGTGGACGTGGTTTTGGAGTCGTTTCAGGTGAAGCAGTTCGTCAACAACGAGATATGCAGCAACAAGGGATGCCACAAGGCATTCCTGCAGATATTCTTCAAAACATTGCGTCAGGCATCCAGCAACAGAACAACCTTCCCCCAGGGAGTCAACTACCTCAACAACAACCAGGCCAGTTCCCGAACCAAATGAGCAATCAGTTCCCTCAACAACAACCGTTCGTTCCACAAGGCCAATCCATGCCACAGGGAGTACCGGTCAATACACAACAAAGCGACATTCCTCAACAACCAAGAGGCCCTACACTTGCAAGCGGTGCTGTTCCAACCTCGAATGTTGAGTCGCAATTGGGCAAACAACTTGGAGGAACAACCGTTACAAACAATCCAACTGCATCACCAACCGATGCAATGGTCAACCGTTTGGCTGAGGCTGAACGTGCGGTCAAGAACGAGCGCAGAAGCCAGTGGTTGAACATGAATCAATCCAGTGCATCAAACGTTCTTGCGAATCTCGGAGCTGATCTGCCGTCCCACCTAAAAGATGCCCAAGGAATCACCCCTGCAGCCGAAGTGATTGCAGGAACAATGGGTCAACCAACATTTGATGGGCCAAATGATGCACTACTACGCCGAATGTGCGAAGTTGCTTCTCGACGAGTGGCCCGTAAGCGAGGCGTTGCGGTTGAAACCCCAGAAGCGAAAATCGTTGACGGCACACTTGTTGTCAATCTCACCTATGTCGACGACGGACGAGTACTCGACACCCCGGAGGACTTGAGTTCAGCATTTGAACATGCAATCCAAACTGAAGTTGCGCTGAAGGGCTACGACTTGGCGGTTGAAATCGTACTTTCTTGCATGAAGGACGGGCAAGTCACAACCGTTGGAGCGGAAGCAGAGGAAGACGATGAAGAAATGTTTGCCTGTGAGGTCTGTGATGGACTCGTCAAGGAATCTGATCCGAAATGCCCACATTGTGGTGCAATCTTTGAGGAAGAAGAGGAAGAAATTGTTGAACAAACTCGCAAAGGCCCGCCTGGACCTTCTCGTTCCGGACCACCGGGACCAAAGAAAGGTGGACCACCAGGGCCTTCCAAGGGCGGACCTCCGGGACCAAAGAAAGGCGGACCACCAGGACCTTCCAGGGGCGGACCTCCGGGACCAAAGAAAGGCGGACCACCAGGACCTTCCAAGGGCGGACCTCCGGGACCAAAGAAAGGCGGACCACCAGGACCTTCCAAGGGCGGACCTCCGGGGCCAAAGAAAGGCGGACCGCCAGGACCTTCCAAGGGCGGACCCCCCGGGCCAAAGAAAGGAGGCCCTCCGAAAGGCGGCCCATCTGGACCTAAGAAAGGTGGACCTCCTGGCCCCAAAAAGGGCGGACCGCCAGGGCCAAAACGCGGCCCTCCTAACTGATGAGGCGTTAAAGTGTCGGATGTACCCAATGACTTTGGGAAGATTGGATTCTCTGGAACCTTACGACCTTCTCAAGTTGCAGCAGTATCAGTAATCAAACCCCAATTAGAACTTCATGAAAAAAAACTCCACATCGTTGCCCCCCCTGGCTCAGGAAAAACGGTCCTCGGGCTCTATGTTTGGTCCGATTTGGTGCGTCTACCTACTCTTGTTCTCTCTCCAAATTCAGCGATTCAGGCACAATGGGCTGCTCGAACATCACTGTTCGATCTTGATGGAAAAGAAGACCAAATCAGCACAGATGGAAAGAAACCAGGTCTGCTGACTTCGCTCACCTATCAATCGGTTACAATGCCAAAGAAAGGTGGAGAAGACCTTGATGCGAGTGCGATTGAACTTTGGGTACAAACTTTGATTCAGAGTGAAGAAGCAGACACTCCTGAATCCGCGATGCTCTGGCTCTCGGATTTAGAGAAAAATAATCCTGATTATTATTCTTCCAGATTATCAGTCTATAGAAAAAAGGTTCGGGACGAATACGCCAAACATGGGAATGCTCTGTGGACGTTACACGAGTCATCGAGAGAAACTCTATTGCAGCTTAAGGAGAAAGGCATTGGCTTGATTATTCTGGATGAATGTCACCATCTCCTCCATCACTGGGGTCGTGTTCTTGTCGAATTGAGGGAATTTTTCGACGACCCAATCGTTCTCGGACTAACAGCAACGCCTCCCGATTTTTCAACAATCGATGATGAGTCGGCTGAACGTTACCAAACGTTCTTTGGAGAAATCGATTATGAAGTCCCTGTTCCTGCTTTGGTGAGAGATTCAAACCTTGCACCCTATCAAGACCTCTGCTATTTTGTCCGTCCCGCGGCTCATGAAATTGAGTACATTTCAATGGTGGATGAAGAATTTGATCAGATTATGCTCACTGTTGAGCAAGCATCAACATATGAAGATGCGATTCCTCGTTTACAAGATTGGATTTTCAACGAACTGGATAAGAGAATTATACCTGGCGGCAAATCAGTCACATGGACAAAGTACAACACTCGAAATGAAACCTTTTGCCATGCTGCAAGAGTCTATCTTCACAAATCTGGAATAAACCTACCCTCAGATGTGCCTTCATTGCATGAAACACAATTGGAAATGAGTCGAATCGCGTACTTACGCCCAGTCCTCGATCGATACGTTCGTCATGGCCTTCGTCGTTCCAAATCAAAGGAAGATCATGCCAAAGGACAAGAGGTCACCAATCGATTGCGCATGCTTGGTATTCAGATTACGGAAACTGGTGTTCGGCCATGTGCTTCACCTGTTGGAAGAATTATGGCTTATGCTTCTTCAAAAATCGATGCGCTCTCTGACATCATAGCGACTGAGATGCAGTCGCTCGGACCCGATATACGGGCAGTCATCATAACCGATTTTGAGAAAACTTCGGCAACAACACTCGTTGAGGGGGTTATGGATGAAGAAGCAGGAGGCGCCATTGCAGCATTCAGAGCGATGGTGCGATGCGACTCTGGCGACATACTCGATCCCGTACTAATGACTGGAAGTACTGTATTGGTTGATGACGATTTAGCAGAACGCTTCCTTGAAGAAGCACGATTATGGTTGAAGAATCGCAATCTCGAAGTTGAGCTTCGTGACGAAGTCAGAGAGGGCTATCATGTCATTTCAGGTAGAGGCAAACATTGGATTCCTAGGTATTATTCAATGATGATTACTGAGTTCTTTCAACAAGGTATCACAAAGTGTCTGATTGGCACACGGGGACTTCTTGGTGAAGGCTGGGATGCTTCAAAGATCAACGTTCTCGTCGATTTGACCACAGTTACAACCAGCATGAGTATCAACCAACTCCGTGGGCGTTCCATCAGACTCGACAAGGACTGGCCTGGGAAAGTCGCCAACAATTGGGATATCATTTGTTTGGCCGAAGAATTCACGAATGGTTTCAAGGATTACGCCCGTTTTGAAAAGAAACACAAGCAACTGTATGGGGTATGTGATGATGGTGCTATCGAAAAAGGCGTAGGACATGTCCATGCAGCCTTCACAGAAGCTGAACCAGAAGGAATCAGTGAAGGGATGGCTCTCTTCAATGATGAGATGTTGAAACGTTCACGAAATCGGCCTCTAGCACGTCAATTATGGGGTATTGGGCAACCATTCTCAGCTCTACCGAAAGAAGCTGTAGAAACGAAATGTTCTGCTGGTTTTGGTGGTGGATTTGGTTTCAAACGAAATGCAACCTCCGAATGGTCGGATGAATCAATCGTGCAAGCAATTGCCTACACCATCTCAAACAGCCTTATTCATACGGGCCACATTTCCATGGCGTGTCGCGCCTCTGGTGGAGATCGTGGCGGCGGTTGGTTACGAATGCATCTTGAGAACAGTACAGAAGAGGAATCAAAGATCTTTACCAAGGCTCTTGAGGAAGTTCTTGGGCCTTTGGAAAAGCCGAGATATGTCATCTCAAGATATTCTCGATTCATGACCGATACGTGGTTGACGAAACTTCTCCCAGAAGTCTTGGCCAAATACCTACGCCCTGTGAAATCTAAACTTGTCATGCACCACAGTGTACCAAAAATACTCGCAGGAAAGAAGGAAGATGCCGATGTGTTTCACAGATACTGGCAAGAATTTGTTAGCCCTGCTGAATTATTTTATGCGCACAGTAATGATGGAAAGCAACGGCTTGAAGCCATTCGGCAACAGAATCTTGTGCCTAAGAATTCAATCCATAGGAAGCAAATCTTCCTATGAGCATTGCAGGCAGGTCACGCCTTCACCTTTACAACCGTTGCAAAATCGATTACGGCACTTGAAACATCGGAAATCAAACACCGTAACAGGGTTCGAACAAGAAGGGTGAGAGCATACTTCGCTAGCGTCAGTTGATGTTGCAGGCATCGAAGACCAAAATGCACCATTTGAGCTCGATTCTGATTGAGGAGAAGAAGAGGACACTGCAATGGCCTGAGCACTCACTTGTGCAGCGCCAATGTTGAGAACTTCCTTCACGTAAGGATTCGAGAAGAAAGGTTCGGCAGATACGACTGGATACCTAAAGAACGATGCATAGGTGGTGGCTGCTTGAGCAACACTCATTCCACTCAAATCACTCACCTGCATTTTCCGAATGAGTTGATCGTAACTTGGGTTACCCCTTGACCGCTGTGAGCTGTACATCGGTCGCCTTGTTTGAGGATGGCCTTGACTCCCAGCATTGAATCCTTCCTGAAGGGTAACAATCTTGAAAATAAGGTGTGCGAGACTTGTAAAGATGATTGTAAACATACCGAGGTAGACCATAATATCGAAGTCCCCTCCAAAGAAAAACAAAGCAAGTCCAAGCAGGTACAAGGATCCGAACCTGGATTTTTTTTGTTCCGTCATCATTTCACCTCAAGATGGCCATGGCGCCGTCTCCAAGCGCCATGGCCGATTGGGTCTTACCATACCTGCGTAGCGAGGTGCATGTCATTGTCCGAGGACTCCATTGGAGACAGTATCATGGTTGATTCCGAAGTATAAAGACTCATTCCCGAACGACGATTCTCAAGGTCGGTTCTGGATTGCCAGAAAAGGTCGCAGAAGATGGTACTTGACGATGAATGCCCATTCTCCTCTCCAGCTCAAGATGGGAAACAGAAAAAGACGTCCTTGAGTCCGTTTCATCACCATAGAGGCCAATTGGTTGAAGTTCATCTTGCCAATCTGCATCCTCGTCCATGGCATTCGTGATTCGAATCCAATCGTGCTCACGTTCCTTGAGAATCGCTGCACGTTTACTCATTTTGTATGAAGTGAATAGTTTCACAACTTGAGCCCGAGGTAAAGCCAATGGACAAAGCATCAGGATATGATCGCCTTGTTGCCAAAACGAGCAATGTCCCAATTTCTCTTCATTGATCATCTCCAATGCAGTTTCCAATGCCTTTTGGCCAGAACCCCATGCTAAAGGTAACCACAACATGACGGCCGAGCGGTCTTTTGTTCCGGGTACGTGCGTGCTTGCTTCCACCATATACTGTTGCACTGTTCGGGTTTCGACAACCGGTTTCCGTTGTTTTGGTTTCTTCTTCTTGGTTTTCTTTTTCAGCCTTCGAGCCCGCTTGGGGATTTTTAGAGCTGAATCTATACGAGGAATATCTTGAAGCAGATCGTTCAACGGTTTCTTAAGTTGTTCCAAGGTAAGAACCGTACACTGATAGCCTGTTGTTCCATG
>Ga0181568_10002263_pt1 | contig 17508 bp, 12 predicted proteins | sample 101ome_20_FD_133758 | JGI IMG/M metagenome (GOLD analysis project Ga0181568, IMG submission 133758) | Coastal salt marsh microbial communities from the Groves Creek Marsh, Skidaway Island, Georgia - 101404AT metaG (megahit assembly) | ecosystem: Environmental > Aquatic > Marine > Intertidal... | reverse complement strand
GCATCAAGAGATGCCTTTGCTTCTTTATAAACACGAGCCATATTGGCTAAAGCTTCATCTTCTTGCTTTCGTGCTGCACTTAAAGCATCATCATATGCATCACGCTGAGCGTCAATCAATGCATCTTCTTTTGCTCTTGCTTCGGCCAGTTCTTTATCTTCTTGTTCGCGTTTGGCTTTTATTTCTATTTCATAGTTTTCAAGCATTGGAACCTCAGATGTTAGTGTTAAATATATATTTATAAAAAGGGGCCGAAGCCCCTATTTATGTTATGTTAAGCCAGTAATGCTCACTGTCTGAATATCATTCGATACCATCGAAATCATATTCAACGAAGTTGCGTCCTGTGTACTTGGACTAACATCGTTACGAATCTGAGAGTAGGCGTCATTCGATCCATCGCCCATCAACCATACTTGTGTTGATTGTGAGGACAGTGCATTATTAAGCTGGAAGTTAGTAGAGTCACTGCCTGAGCCAGAGTACCTGTAGGTGTTACCAACCTTGTAGTCTGTGAGCCACTGCTGCGGGTCTCGAACAAAAGCCGTAATCTCAGCATCAGTAGGCATAGCAACGCCGCGGCGCAAGGTCGTAATAACCATTGAAGCAACCTTACCATGGAAGTTGCGGTTAGAACCACGACCGGCAACAGTAAAGTCACCTGCAAAAAGACGATCCATTCGACCACCCGTGCTGGTCCAGTTAGATGATGTGCTGAGTTGTGAACCGACAGCGCCTGTAGAAAGATTCACAATACGGATGTCAAAACAATCAGCAAGATTGGCGGCTGAAGCATTGGCACCACTCAAGCGCTCCCCGGTACTAGCGATGTAGACGCCGTACCAGTTGCCAGAACCACTAGCTAGTGTAGTAAATGAACACTCGTTAAGTGCACCAGAGCGACCCCAACCAAAGTAAAGGTTACGGCTAGAATCCACACGGAGGTAAATGTTATCGTCAGTAGACCCAGCACCTTCGCCTTGGTTCCAGATATGCTGGTTGGAGCTATTGTTATCAGAACTAAACACAATAGCCGTTGCCCAAGGACGAGCGTTTCCATCGCTAGAGGTATGACCTGAAGTAACAGGGGCAGAAACAGTAGTAGACAAGCCACTCAAGCGAAGTGGGTTATTACCTGTGCCATTAGTAACTTGTAAGCCCCGTTCAGAAGAACCGGAGAAGTCCAGTGCCTTTGTCCATGATGTAGTCAATGTAGCAGATGGAGCTGGAATAGAAATCTCAGAAAGAGCTGTCCAATCAATGTCAGCCGCATCTGTCGTTTCCGTACCAGAAAGGGCAAAACCCTGAACCACAACATCAATAGAGGTAATGCCATAGCCCTGATCACCAGTCTGTATTTTTGTTGTTGTGGCCCAATCAGCGTAAGCGTCGGCGGTTGCATCATTGGTACTGGTAAGAGCGACGCCACCGCGAACGTTATTACCGGTGTTTGTAACTTCCAAGAACGCATTATAGCTGGTCAGTCCGGCAACTGTTGTATACAGAGTACTACCTGCTGCTGTAGGGGATTCACCTTTATATACGTACATCTGAATGCTGGTAGAAGAATACCTAATCATGGTAAAACGTATACCACCTTCAAATCCAGTGTTGTAATCACTGATAGTATTTGCCCAGCTTGTATCCTTCATACCAAAGTTCAAGACGGTATTATCACCCATTGCGTCAGCAACATCAGAAAGAAATGAACCAGACAACACCAGTCTTTCGCCTGCACCAAGTTGTTCATCAATAGACAGCCAACCATGATCATTAGCATCAAAGATGTTGGTTCCTGTTTGGTTAGCAGCTGGTCCTTCTTGTGTGATCCCTGTTACACCAGCAACATAGGTAGAACCAGAGATAGAAATAGCACGACCACTATCAGCAGTAGTGTTATTGATATAGAAAAGAGTAAGCGGTGGCGCATCAGTAGGAACTGCAAACTCAATACCCTTGTACCCTTCAGTTGTTTTTGGGTCACCATCAGAAGTTCCATCGAACGTAGTAATACCAGTTGTGTAAACTGTTGTATTATCTGACGCAAGACGAAACTCAATCTCATCGTTTGATTCCATGGAAGGGTGATAGATGAACCGATATGTTTGACCTGCGTTGAGTGTTGAAACGCCAGAGAAGCTCCACTCGTCCCAGTTCGGTGCATGCTGACCACTATAGGAACCTGTATCAAAGTCAGAAGCAGTAGGCTGAACGGCAAAGTAACCATCGCCGTTAGACCATTCACCAACCAGAATATCACGAATACCGAACGGAATACGGATATGTGAAAGACCGGAAGTGGATAAGTCAACCTGTGCTCCGTTATCAACGCCAATAACGACATCAAGTTCACCGGTTCCGGAATAAGATGATTCTGTTACTGAGCGACTGAATGTACCGCCTGCATTGATACCGGGTTGTGTATTGATATCACCGATGTTACAAGCAATCACATGAAGATCTGTACCATCCCACTCAAGCGCATAATCATAATATGCATCGGTCAAAGAGTTGATCGAAACATTATCTTGAGTTGTAGAATCAGTTTTAATATGTGATTGGTAAGAACTACTACTGGATGTACCCTGGATGCGGATGTAAGCATCAAAGTCATCATCGCCAATGTCTACCCAATTTGCGCTAGAAACGGGCACTCCGATAAAAACCATGTCGCTTTGTTCTTCTGCTGCATATGGTAACACATTGGTTTCGATCCAAGTTTGAGGAAAAATATAACGGTGATTAACTTTAAGACCTTGTGTAAGCTGCACTGCCGCATCTTCATCAGGTGCTTCACCCATCAGAGTTGAAGTAGCCATTTGACCAACAATCAGAGGATTCACAAAGCCAGAAGGTGGCTGAGTAGAACCATATGACGAATTGACAATTGTCAAATTACTTGGAACATACAAGTCAGTTTGTGCTTGATCATCAAATCCGGCAAATGTAAGTGTTTGTGGACCTGAAAAAGTACTCGCTGATGTTAGAAGTAAAACGGCACCACGATACAGCTTAATATAACCATCGTTGCCATATTCAAGCTTGAACGTGATATTATGGTTCGTGCCTTCTGAGCCGTTAATTGTTGTGTTATCACTCCATCCAACAAGATTATGTCTTGTCTGACTAGCGCCAACATCACCACCAAAGGAAACATAACGAAGATCCCATTGAGATGTTGTTGCGTAATCATGATCACCAGAACCAAGTGAATCTGAACTCGAATCAAACGCATCGAAATTTGTCTGACCCGTAGAACTTAGAATACCAATCGTTGGTGGGTTATTACCACTTGTATAGCTATATGTCATTTCTTCGCCTTGTGACAAAGTTGTGTCATACTGCATCAAGAAGTCATGAGAAAGAAAAGCACGGTTAGGCTGAATAAGGTTACCAGCCAATTCAGTGAAGTCTGCCAGATCACCAAGAGAAGCATTATCTGTAATATTAATATCAAATGTGCCAATCGAAGAACCATATGCGTTACTGCGGATTACAGAAACAGTATAGGATTCATCTGCTGGAACTGGATCAGTCGTGCCGGTAATATATCCAGTTCCAGTTGAATATGTCAAGCACGGAGGCAGACCAGTTACAGATGTTGTGAAATTGGCATCAGCTGGATGAATCTGAATGTTTACGGATTGATTTTCACTAAACGTATAGTTACTTCCACTAAATGTGGTTGGAACATAATTAGAATCAGCTGCCGTTGGTATCTCTGTGTATGTAATATCAAGTGTATTAGTAGGAGCTGAACCTACGTCATGAAAGGCATAATTGTCTGGCATATACCATACTGTATTACTTTCATCATCAACAAAAATATGACTATGTGAATAATAGCCATCAGAGTTAACGTCAACGTCATCAACATATGAACCGCCAAAAAGAGCATTTGCATTCTGTGAAACATAGTCAGCCTGATCGCGATCAGAGAAAAGCGGATAATAAAATGACCCGTCTGGTGACTCGATATAACGATAGTTAAGTATTATACTACTTCCTAGTTGATATGACCGGACAGTAGAAGTTGCAACCGCCGAGTTTTCCTTGTTCATCATACAGACCAGCATATACTCTTCGCCGCTGGTAATAGGAAATGCACTACGTATTATAGTTGCCCATTCGCCGTCTTTCTGATGGTCAATGATGAGACGATTGTCTGAGTTAATACCCGCACGAAAAATTACTGAGTTTTGTGGCTTCTCATAAAAACCATTTTCAATAATCACACCATAATCGCTATTTTCATATGCCGCACCTGGTGCAAGGCGTACAGATAAGTCAAGTAGTCCGCCAGATGTAGAAATGGATTCAAGTGTCGCTGAGTTTGCAAACTTAGATGTCTCAAGCAGACCGATAATAAACTTACGAGAAAAGTCATGACCGGTGTTATTGAAGTAAAAATATTCGCCTGGTTCTGATATTGCTTGTGTACTTGTGTAAAAGCCATCGTTCAATTGTGAGTTGCTATTTGTACCCTTTGTTGCAACACCAGCAGCAATAGACACGTCACCAAAGGCAGACACTGATGGAATAACAGAAGAAGTAACAAAAGAATCAAACACATCATCAGCACCAGCACCAACAGGAGTAACTGTGAAAAATGCGTTTAGTGAGTTGACAACTGCTGATAGTGTAAAGGCTTGTGTTTGCCCTTCGATAGTAATATTTTGCTTACGAATTTTTTCATACAAATTTATACCTGATGAAATATTTTCGGCAATAGAAATTGTACCGTCATTTTCAGCGACAGCTTTGATGCTATTTACTGCAAACGAGTCACCAAGTGAAGTGACAATCGATGTTAAGGTGCTATCCCGTGAAAAGTCAATTGTAGTGGCAGCATCAATTTCGATAGCACCACCGATAACGTTTGCCTTTTCTGTAATGTATGCAGCCGCTTCTGTAGCATCGGCAAATGAGTTACCATCGGCATCTTGGAATTCGGTATAAGGTACCGCAAAAAATTCATAAATTGGGTTATCAGTATCTGTGGTACGAACATCGTTGATAACATTAACACGTGTATTATCATCATCGTTGACTTCACCACTCAAGCAAGAGTTCCAATAAGCAGGCTGTGAAGAACCAATAAAGGTAACACAGTTGCCATTATTATTACGTACAATACGAATAGCCATTTGTTATCGTCCTATTGTAAAGAGTGTCGTGAGAGGCTGAATGAAAACCGGTTGGTCTGCTCGTATAGCAGGCAGTGCCCGAGCATTAACATCCTCAGCAGAGGCAAGATATGCCGTTATGATAGGTCTGTTCAAAAATGTTTGACCAGTTGTACCACTGCCATAGAAAAGTGGCTCACCTGTTAAAGCAAATGTAAACGTACTATTATTTGCCGCGTCTCGTGTTTGCCAAATAAGACCAACTTCAACGGTAGTGTTTGCAAATTGTGGCGTCAAGTTAAAATCAAATCTAAATTGACAAAAGTCACCGACTTGACACTCTGACATATTATATGAACCGGTCGCCGCATTATACTGCAAATCGCCTGATGTAGATGCTGCATTAAATCCTGGATTGGTATCTGGCTGGACCGTTACATTGTCAGTGAAGTTAAACATGCTAGTCACATTAGCTGGCATATATGCACCAGAAAAAAGCCCGGTGGCCTGATACGCATCAGGGTATGCATTGCTTCCATCCATGCTATAGCCAGCAGGAAGATTATTTGGGTCGGCATTATATACAGCACCGGGTGCTTCTTCAATATCACTACCGCGTGACCAATATGGCTTATCATTTGCAAGCTGCCGAGTTGAGTCAAACCCAAAACGAAGCCATTGTGATGCCGATACCATGGCGGATGTATACTCTACATCATTACCAATGTCGTTAGCACCTGCCTGGCCACTGACACGATCGGTAAACCCACCAGTGAATTCATATCCGCCTTGAGATGCTTGTGTTACGTTTTGTGTAAGCGCCACAGAATCGGTTATTCTATCAAGCTTACCTGTTAGTGGATTAATCGCATATTTTGCCATATTTAAGCTACTCGCTCTGCTGATACAACGTTGTCATTTGAGTCATATGTGTACGAGATGTGTGCAATAAGAGTACCCGAAGTTTGTTGTCCACCACGATAATAGCGCACATCAGTAAGATTTGTGGCCGAAGATCCACCACCAGTGCCATAAGTGTATGCCACATAGTCGTGTGGTCCAATACCAAAACCAGATTGAACGAAGTTATCTTCACTGAATTTTTTATTGTGATATGCCATTCACCATCTCCCTGAACATGTATTAAACACTGTTATATTTATATGACAAGGGCATTCATAAAAAAAGGAGGCCGAAGCCTCCTTAGTTTGTCGTAAATTATTCAATGAGTGACATTATTCATTCCATCCCTTCATTGAAGTCCGGTGTTTCTTTTCATGGGACTTAACAGTTTCGTGGTTCTCGACTGCTTTGTGAATCTGTTCGGGTGACGGGTTTCCTTTATACGCAGTTCCCATTACTGAGACTCCACGTGATGGTACTTTTTTGCCGCCCACATCATTAAAATGAACGCGAACATCACGACGCCATGCTTCCATGCTTCCTGCTTCTTCAATCTTGGAAGGATAGCCGAAATCGTTCTTCTCTTTTTGCTTAGCAATGAACTGTACGTAATTTTCGATAAGGGTCATAGTGGTCTCCTGTTGTTGGACTATTACTATATTCGAGTCCTATATCTATATATAAAAAAAGGAGGCCGAAGCCTCCTTAGTTTGTCGTAAATTGTTATTATTGTTATCACAAATGTGATACCCTACATCAGGTTTGTGATGATCGAACGACGGTAGTAAACGTTGCTGTCCTTGACAAGAGCGCCTGCACCAGCAGTTGCACCTTGAGCAAATGGGTTAGCAACCATGCCATAACGAGTCTTGAACCCGATACGTGGCTGGAAGTCTTCCTGACCGACGGCACGAACCATCTGAAGAGGAACGTATGGGCAGTAGAACAGGCCAGCATCGAAAGCACCAGCGCCCTTGTAGCCAACAACCATGAAGTTGCCGCCAGTTGCGTATGGGTCGATGTAAACCTTCAAGCGACCACCAAGAACACCAGCGAAGGTGTTGCCTGTGTCGTCAACCTTGAGGCCAGCAGTGTTCATTGCAGGTGCGTAATCAAGAACACCAGCAAGCTGCAGAGCAGAAGCAACATCAGAAGAACAGATAACGATGTTGCCCTTACCGCGACGTGTATCTTTCGCGATCTTGTTACACTCACGTTCGATGTGGTAGTAGAGACCCTTGAACTTCTCAACCATCCAACGACCGTTTGAGTCTGTGTCAAAGTCAAAGACGCCGTCAGTCGTTGTTGTTGAATCTGTAGAACCCTGAGCAGCTGTTACGTAGATCGTACGAACAACTTCACGGTTGATTTCGGCAAGGATTTCTGCAGACAGGATGTTAGCAAGTTCAGTTTCAGCATTCAAGCCATGAACAGCCTTCAGGTCCTGTGCCAGTTCCATTGAGTATGTGGCTTTCAGTGCACGGCCCTTGGCAGTGACAGAAACCTTTTCGATGGACATTGACATTTCGCCAAAAGCAGAGTTGCCGTTTGTACCCAGAGCTTCGAGCTGTGCAGTTGACATACCAGCACCGAAGTTGTATGTGTTGGTTTCAGCCAGGTTAACTGTCTGAGATGTCGAACCAGGAAGAGTACCCTGATGCTCGTCACCGATAACGTCAGTTCCACCAACAACAGAAGAGAAAGAAGTATCTGCTTCGTTGTAGAGAGCTTCTGTACCAGTCTGGTTTGTGAAGCGTGAGCGCAGAGCAAAGATCAGGCCAGTTGGACCAGACATTGGCTGAACGCCACAGATGTCATAAGCCATCAGGTTTGGCATTGCACGACGAACGAGGCTGATCAGAACAGGGTCGAACGTATCGATGTGTCCGTCACCAGCAGTCGAAGACGAAGCGCCCATGACGTTGGTTGGAAGAGCAGCTTCACCGGCTTCCATCAGGCTGCGAGGAGCAACGCCCATAGAAGAAGCTTCACGAAGAGCGACTTCTGTGTTTTCGAGGATAGCAGCCGTAACGTTACGACGGTGCGCATCTTCGATGGTTTCGAGCTCAGGATGCTCGAGAATTGGTTTCCACTTGGAAACAACTTGTTCGTTAAGCATTGGTTAATTCTCCTATTTTGCTTAAAGTATCAATCGATATTATTTATCGTTTTTGTGTTCTTGAGATAGCTTGAGCATAATGAGCCATTTCTGGGGTCATTGCTACGGCGGATTCATGATCAATACTGGCTTCTTCAACCAACTCAACTTCTTCATTGAGTGTGTTTGCAGGAGCAGTTACCTTAAAATATTTTTCACGAATAATTCCCAACTTAGCACGATACTCTTCTTCGTTGCCATTAAAGGAAACGCCTTCGGTCAGAGTACGAAACTTTTCTTGCTGAGAAACAGCGAGACCATCACACATTTCAGAGAAGATTTCTTCTCCTGCAAACTCTTGAACAGCTTCACAAAGTTCAATGTTTTCATTGATTTGTTCGTTCAGTTGTCCTTCAAGTTCATCAACACGAGCAGCCATTTCAGCTACTACATCAACCTTAGCAGCCGGAACATCGATGTAATGCTCAGCAAATAGGTTGTGCAAACCTTCGATGAATGACTCAGAAAGTTCATTCTTCAGGCTTGATTCGATTGCAACTTCGTTTTCAGCAACCCACTCTTCTGCAACATATGACAGGTAACTATCAATCTGCTCTTCAAGAGTTGCTGTAAGTTCAGCCATATTTTCTTCGAGCTGTGTTTCATACTCAGCTTCGATTTCTTCACGAAGTTCAGTAACGCGGAGGTTAACAGCGGCTTCGAACAATACAGAAGCTTCTGCTTTGAATTCTTCGGTGAGGTCATGACCTTCAAGCATCAGGTCAATATCTTCTTTTGTCATTTGTGGAAGTGAATGAGCAACCGTTGGCTTCATTTCAACAGATGCTTTGTTCTTTGCAGCAGCACCGTCTTTGACGCCACCAGCATTAGCACACATTGCTTTGCAGTCAGACATCATCTTGTCAAAGAAAGCAACTTGGTCAGACTTAGGCAAAGAACTCATTGCCTTGATCATGTTTGATGCCATGACAGAAGTGTTGTAACCAGAATCCATCTTGATGGAATCAGCAGCTTTAGTTTCTTCAAGCTCAACTGCTTTTTTGTTGATCTTAGTCTTCATGAATGCGGCAGGGCCACCAGCTGGCTCTTTGTTAGTTGGAGCAATTGGCTTGCCTGTAATTGATGAACGACCTGCAGCTGTTCCCTTATGCTGGGGCTTTTCAAGGTTTGAAATACCAACAGAGCCTGCTGCTCCTTCTTCAACAGACTTATCAGCTTTCTTTTGAGCCTTGATCATGTAACCTTCTTTTTTGACTGACTTTTTGCTGCAGCCATATGCTTCAAGAAGTTCGCCTTCAATACCAAAGCGTTCGCCTTCAGCATCTTCAACAACTACTTGTTCATTAATTTGGTCAAAATCGACTACAAGGAACTCCTGGCCCTCGTACTCGACTTCATCGCCGATCTTAAAGTTTTCCATTTGTATCTCCTTGTAATACAATTATAGTTTATTAAGGAACGTGTTAAACAGATGAAGCTTTGCCGCTTCTGTTAATTCTTCTTTGCGCTTTCGCTCTGAAATATGCTTATATTTATGTGCGATGGCTTCAACCCACTCACCGGTATTTTCATTGAATACCCAATCAACACCTTCCATAATGCCATTTACAAAGGCATTTGGTGCAGATGGGTCAGCAACAACATCAGCAGCAGTAACCAGTTTGAAGTCTTTTTGAACTTCATTGATACCATTGACGCTCTTTAATGAACCCATACCACGTGAGGAAACACCAACACGACAATCAGATTCTAAAAGACCTTTGACAATGTTGCCCATTGGTGTTTCAAGTACACGAGCTTTGCCCATGACCTGACCGTCATCATTCATGTCTAGTTTTTTGATAAGAATGCATGCACGTTCAAGATCAATTTGTGGGCCAGACGGATGGTTCAGTTCACCGTAGGCAGTGCCTTTGGCAACTTTATTTTCAACATAGTTGTTAACGGCATTTTTCATGACCTCTTTGGTGTACATGCGCTTATTGCCATTAACAACATTAGCTTCCATGAACGGTCCAGTAATATACAGCGCCTTGGTGCCATCAGCATTTGCTTCGGCAAGGACTTCAATGTTCTGAGCTGCTTCTGCGATCAGTTTCATGGGTTTTACCTTATTTTTATTATACTATTGATATTTATAAAAGTTTTATGTTTAGTCGTCATCGTGTGGATTGGCGGCAGAAGGCATAGCAGCTGCATGGACATCAGCATCACTTGCATTTCTAACATGGCCCTTCGGAACAATATGGTTTTGGCCTGTCCCCGGCCTGCCGGCGACACGTGTCGCATGATCCTCAACATTGAAGCCAGTATGCATGCCACCATTATGGACCGAATCGGTTACTGTCCCTTGGCGAACTTCGCCAGTTTCAGGATGTTTAAACTCAACTTCAGTTGGAATATGTTTCTGTAACGTTTCATTTTCAACTTCATCAAGCTGAACATCTTCATACACAGCAGCATCTTCACCTGGCTTTGGTTCCTGAAGTGGACCTGATGGTGTTGGTGAACCTGTGTAGCCATGGTCCTTGCGGTTTGCCATGTTAATGTTACCTGCACCAAACACTTTATCATAGTCAGCAGCATGCTCACCGGTCGTGTACATGTTGTCAAAACGCGATGGCTTGTGCTTAGCAACAAAACGCTCTTCGTCTTCACTTCGGCTATGTGTGCCTTGTGCGTTTGGGTGAGCCGATGTTTCCATCACATAGGTCTCACCAATAATGTCTTTTAGAAACTTAGCCATTATTCTTTGCCCTTAACCGCTCTGACTAAGCCGTCTTGTCGACGCTTAATCTTATTCGAATATTCTCCGGATTCTTTCCTCTTCTTCCAAGCTTCGTTGCTCAGCTCTTGTTGCTTTTTTGGGTCGCTCACACGTTGCCCCATTTTTGTACTACGGTATAACTCGGCATTGGCTTCTGACCGCTTATCTGCTAGGTCGGCAATATTCCTTGCAGCTGCACCGGCATAGCGCGCACGAGTCTCAGGGCTAAGTTCAGAAATAACTTTTGACTTATTAGCTTCTTTGTCCTTAGCAGCTTTTTCCATTGGCTCTTTTTTGTTGCCATCGTTGTCGAGATCAAGAAAGTCTGGCTTGACATGCTTTTTCTCAGCAAGTTCTTCTTCAAAAGCTTCCATGATTTCGAACTGTTCTTCGATTGTCTTATAGCCATGGTCAGCATAGAAAGCTTCAAAGAAGTTTTGCATTTCAACAGTTTCTTCTTCAAAAGCTTCCATGATTTCGAGCTGTTCTTCAATTGGCTTATCGCCATGGTCAGCATGAAAAGCTTCAAAGAAGTTTTGCATTTCAGCAGCTTCTTCTTGTTCTTCCATTACGGCATTGCCAAATTCTAGTTGAATGTTATCAACAATTGCACGGCACTTTACAGCCATGATTTCATCAATTGTTTCTTTTACAGCCAAAGGTTTCTGGGCAAGAGTTGCCTCGATGATTGTTTTTAAGTTAGACATCTTTGTCTCCTGGAGTTTCTTGTGGTAGTGGTTCTTGTTGTTGTTCTTCATCACCTGAATCGCCACCAACAGGTTCATCTGGTTGCTGTTGTAGCTGTGGATTATATTTTGGATCTTTCATCTCACTTTCGATTTGCTCGTCCATTTCCTTTATGTCTTCATCTGACTGTTGAAGGATATGACGGCGAATATATTCGTGTGAGATATACTTGCCAGCAATATCTTCGGCATCGCGCATACGAATCAAACGATCGTTCATGATTTCAAGATCTTTGAGTTCACTGAAGTAATTATCTCTTGCCCAGTTGAACTTTACATCTCGTTTGATATTTATATCCCAATCTTCAGGAGTGATAATGTTCTTCAGAATAAGCTGCTTATATAAAGCATCTTTAATCAACATGATGAACTTACCACGAAGACGGTCGATAAACTTACCAAAATTGACTTCATCACGTGTAATCTCTGTTGCACGCCCAAGATTATAAACACTGTCTGGTTTCATGCGTGTCAATGGAACATGCAATGAACGATATAGACGATCCTGGAAATACTCAACCGATTGAAGCAAATCTGGTAACTGTGTACCACCTTGCAAAACAGAAATCTCTGTACCTTTTCCACCATCACGACGTGGCAGATAATAGTCTTCAAGCATGTTGATGTGCTTGCGCTGATCCATCATCTCGCCAGTTTGTGAGTTGTATGAAATACGATTTTTGTGACGTGTCATCAATGCCTGAACGTGTTGTTCTGCTTTAGCCGGAGGCAATTGGCCAACATCGACATAAAACACACGACGCTCAGGAGCACGTGATAGGTGATAAACTAGTGTGGCATCCTCAAGTGCACGAAGCTGATTAAGTGGCTTAATACCATTATGCAAATGACTTACAACCGTTGTGTTGTTCTCATCCATCAAACCAGATGGACAGTGAATGATAGAGTCCTTTGCAATCTTGATACCAGAAGCACCACCTAGATTATCGGCTGACCGTGTTCCTGTGCTAAATCCTTTCTCAGAAAACATGTAATATTCAGCGGCAATCTGAGTCATAACGATATCAGTTTCAGAATCTTTTTTCTTTCGATTCTCACGCACTTTACGAATTTTGCGTGGATCGACATAACGCAGTTCCTTGATGCCTTCGTCTGGCTTCTTTGGATCGATGATAACGTGATAATATGAACGACCATCGACATACCATCGCTTGAAAATTTCATGTGCGTCATGTTCAAAGTCCAGAAGATTTAGAACGTTTTCATATTCTTCTTGAACGACGTTTTTAACTCGTTGTGGAAGCTCTAAATCTTCCATAGTCATGGCAACAATATTATCAATATCATCGTCATCAACGATTGCTTCATTAACGATTTCGTTCACAGCCTTTTCGATTTCTGGCTGATGCATCATCTGACGATACTTAGTAACTAATTCTGCTTCGGTACGAATCGTACCATCAAGGTCGACATATTGACCATAAATGCCACCTGCCTCAACGTTTACTGCGCCGTCTTCCCTGACAGGGGCGGCAAAGCTCGGAAGCTCGGCTTGTTCTTCATCTTTGACTCTAGTGATTTCAAAACCAAATAATTTCACGTTAGTATCCTTTATTGTTCGCGTCTCACTAGATTTATATATGATGAAAGGGGACCGAAGTCCCCTGACAACATTAAAGTGACGAGTTTCGTCCACCTTCGTTAACAACAGCAACATTAGAATCACCAGCACCATTTTCATCAAATGGCAACCAGTAATCAATAGAGAAGTCAACATCGAACTGCATGACTTGGCTTTTTGATTCCCAATCAAGACCCATCTGTGAGATGCTCAGAGGAAAGATACCAACCATGGTGTAACGAGCAATTTCAAGACCTTCACGACCATAGTGAATTACAATCGCGTCCTTCTTATAAGAACTTGGCGAAGATGTAACACCTTGTGATGGAAGGTTTTCGATATGCTGGTTAAGACCAGTGTGCCATGCTTCCATGGAGTTACGAACGTTGTATGTTTCGTCATGAAGAATACTAACGTTCCAGTCCATATAAGAACGGTCACCGGCAACCTTCATTTCACGGCCGAAGTATGGAACATCAACCGCTGAGATTGAGGATGCGGGCAAAGAAGTTGTTCGACAATGAAAACGAAAGTCTTGCTCAGCTTGTGGCGAAGAACCAGGCCAACCTGGAATAATTACCTCAAATAGAGCAGGACGTGCACCGCCCTCAGGGAGCGTACGTGCACGGAAATTTTCGATATTAAAAGCCATTTGGGATGTCTCCTATTTTTAAACTATTTATATAAGGTGGTGGGACCGAAGTCCCACCGTATCCCATTAAAACTTGCCAACGATTTCACTGAAGGCCACACCTGTGCGGACAGCAACGAAATTAAGCTGAATGAAGTTGATCGAACGTGCAGGCTTGATGTAAATGTCACCAACAAACTCGTTACGATCAATAACTTCTGGTGTATTGTTTGTTCCATCGGCAACAACCAAGAAGTCAGTGATACCACGACGACCCTTGACATCACGAAGATAAGGAACAACCAGATTCTTGAACTGCAGACGAGTAAACTCATCATTGAATTCAAAGAGGCTATACTTAGAAGCTTCTGAGATTGCCTTTTCTAGAACAATGAACAAGCGACGAACGTTAATACGGTCAAACGCAGATGGCTTAGCAAGAAGCGTCTTATCACCAAACATCAGTGTGCCCTGACCAGGGAACGTAACGATTGGGTTAATACCATTCTTGTAAAGTTCATCACGGAATGTCTGGCGTGGATTCCAAGCAAGTCGGATGACATTCTTGATAATACCACGGTTATAACCAGCAGGTGAGAACCAAGGATCATTTGTACGGTCTGTGCGAACCATCAGGCCAGCAATATCACCATTCAATGGAACCCAGCGATTGATGTCATTGTAACGGTCATACATGTACTTGTAACCAGAATCCATGACACCATATGAAGATGATGGCAAAGAGTTACGGAAAGTAACACAAGCAGCAGATTCGTTGTTTAGGTTGTTAACAACATCGCCTTTTTGTGGAGAAATCAAAGCAATGCAATCCATACGAGGTTCACAGATCTGTTGAATCAGATAGTTGGCCAGCGTAGTACCACGTGCTTTACCCTGGAGTACCAAAGAAATGTCGACATCTTCTTTTGACTTGTACAGTTCATAACCACCAGTCAAGGAAGAAACTTCGATGTTTTCTTCGTTTGCACCGTCACGACCAAGACTGAAGCTCATTACAAGCGTGTCAAGCGTCGGTGTTGCAACGTTTGTGGCAGTGTTAGATGTGATACCAACAGGATCATTGGCAGCCCAAACAAACTGAGAATTTTCGTTGATAACTGTGCGATAGTAGTTTGTGCCACCATCAACAGTTTTAGCGTTTGATGCAACAGACAAAGCGTCATAACGCTCAAGGATAGTACCAGGAACGCCGGTAATACGACCAAGGTTGTCAGTAACAACAAGGTGCATTTCATCAAATGCTGCAGTGTTACCTTGCTCACGCATGAAATCAGACTGACCAGGTGCAACATCAACGAGATTTGCAAATTCCCACTCACGAGGAATGAACTTAGTAGCAATCACGGATGACTGGAACTTATAATCAGTTGAGAGTGTGAACTTGTCTTCAAAGTTGATGCTAACAGAAGCAACAGGTGAAACCTGAATGGCCTCAGAAGCAAGCGTATAAGTTGAAACAGAATCGATTTCAAATGAAGTTGAGTTCGTAACAGAAGCAACCTTTTTGCCGATCAGTGTAGAATCACCAGATGTGATGATCATGTTGGCCAACAGTCCAGTTGTGTCTGTTGTTGTTACGGTTGTGTTACCTGCAACTGTATCAACAGTAACAGCAACGTTTGCTGTACCGGTGTTAGCAGCATTTGTAATTTCAGTAATTTTCAGTTTCTGTTCACCGATCACAGTGTTGCCAACCGTCAGAAGATCAGTAACATTAAGCAGTGTTTGAATTGCTGTCTGATTAGCAGAAGCATCAGCAATCGCATCAGCTGTAATAGAAAGTGTTGCAGTATTTGAACCAGAGACAACTGCAAGTTCTGCATATGAACCGAACGTTGACAGATCAACATTCGAAGAGAAACCAGTTGTGTTTGCACACATAGAAACACGCAGGGTGTTACCCAGACGACCAGGCCACTTTGCAATGAACTTAACGTCTGTATCAATCGTTTCGTCTTTGTTATCCCAGTCTGTTTCATTTAGAATAGTTGAATATTCTACGTTAGCAACAGGACCAGAGTTTGCAACAGAAGAGAAAACAGTGTTTGAAAGGAACTGTACTGAACCAGTAGCAGAACCAACAACGTCGTTTACATCAGTTATAGTGAAAGCTGTTGTGTTGATAACAGAAGAAACAGTTGCACCGGTTGCTAGTGTAGTTGCACCAGTTGTTATAACTTCCATGCCAGAAACCAGGCCAGTCGTGTCAGCAACAGTAACAGTTGTTGTACCATCTGTCGTAACAGAGAATGATGGCGAAGAACCGGTTGTGTTAGCAACACGCGTCACATAAAGCTTGTTGCCATATGCAAGGAAGCTTGCTGCAGTGAAGAATGTTTCTGGGTTTAAATTAGTTGGTTGTCCAAAGCGATTTACAAGATTGGTTTCACTATCGACAAGCACACGCTCATCAACAGGTCCCCAACGAAAAACGCCAGCGATTACGCCTTCTGTAGTTGATACGTTAGGAACAATCGTTGTAAGATCGATTTCCCTAACCTCAACACCAGGTGAAATAAGCGAAGTAGCCATATTTTTCTCCCTTATGGGTTGGTGGTTATTAATGCTAGTTTTAGCTTACTCGATATTTATGAAATTGAGATATTTATAAGCTATCGAAACATCCATGAATCATCTGCAAACCAATTTTCATCAGTATGCTTTGATAACTCAAGATCATCTGCTATATTACTAGCAGGGCTCGAATCAGTTGAAAAGCCAAATGGTATCAGAGCTTCTTCGATCTGCTCTTCTCTTCTTTGTCTTAACTCAGCTGCAGTATTATGATCAGTCAATAGTTTGAAGTACTGATCATGTGAGAGCCATGCAAACATAACCAAACACATCACAAGATCATCATTATGACCGGGCTCTGCTTCATATGATCGACCCTTTTTCGAGAAGGTCGAAAGCTCATGAATTGTTTCATGGTCTTGAATAATAAGCTGGTGTTGCTCAATCAACAACTTCAATAAAGCACAGCCCTTTGACTTAGTAGTTTTTGAGGTACGAATACCTCTATAGGTTGATGACTTCACATTTGTAGTAACAACCTGTCCACGTGAACCGGCATTGTCGGTACATAACAGATTATCATATTGAAAGTCACCCCATAGAATATCAGAAACCTGGCCACCAATATCATTGACTTCAACCAATACAGCAGCATTGCCATAATGTGTTGCAAAGCGAAATACAACTTGTGCAAAGTCAATTGGCGTCTGGTTGTTATCACGATATACAGCAACTTGCTTGAATGGCATTTCAGTAACATCAATAAGTTGAAATGCCGAGTAGTCAAGTCCACGACCACGAGATACATCAACTGTCATAACATACTCATGTTGTGGAATATATTCTTGATAGATTTTTGCACTTTCATGATCAATGCCTGGTACCTGAACACCTTCAGTGAGCATTTTGAGAACTGGGCCAGATATCAACGTTCCAGAAGAACCGAGATATTCATTTTCAAATTCTTGTGCAAACCGCTCGGTATCAAACTGCATACCAGCAAGCGTCTTTTGTTTCCATTCTTCGTCACGTCCAGGAACTGCATTCCATGGAACAGATATAAGACGAAAACCATTTACGCCACATTTAGTTTTAGGAT
>Ga0181568_10002257_pt1 | contig 17540 bp, 18 predicted proteins | sample 101ome_20_FD_133758 | JGI IMG/M metagenome (GOLD analysis project Ga0181568, IMG submission 133758) | Coastal salt marsh microbial communities from the Groves Creek Marsh, Skidaway Island, Georgia - 101404AT metaG (megahit assembly) | ecosystem: Environmental > Aquatic > Marine > Intertidal... | reverse complement strand
TAATGATCATCGCGGTCACATTATTGAGAACCGCAGAAAAAATTACCGTCATTACACCATATAGAATAAGTAAACGCAGAGGGTCGCCACCTGACAGTTTGGTTAGTTTAACTGCTATCCAAGTAAAAAGACCAGATTTACTGGTGACATCAACAAATAGGGAAGAACCAACAATGATTGCAATCACTTCCCAGTCCACACCTGGAATATACACAGGTAAGGAAATTTTATGTCCACCAATCAATAGACTGCTCACATCCTCAAATGGTAAAAGGTGAAACCAAGCTCCGAGAAAAAGAGCAATAATCGAGAAAACTCCAACGATGACTGATTTTTTTGCATGAATTTTCTCCTCAAGTGCCAGGCATAAAATCATACATACCAATACACCAAAAAGTAAATAGGTGATTCCCGGACTTACCGAATGTCCACTTGAGGAGGCTAAAAACAAAGGGGGCATATTCATAGTAATAAAATAGGTACTGCACGCAGTTCAATCGCCAGTGGGTGAGCCATTCCATGCATTGCTAACTGATCGTCCTCCTTTGCATGCATGACAAGAATATCCACTTTTCCATCATTAATTAGCTTTCGGTAATCATCCAGACGGGAACCCAATTGGGCCATGCACTCAACGGATATATCCAACCCGGCTTCTTTTAACCCGTGACTTGCAGATTCAGAAAAGTCTTTTGCATCATTAAGCAAACGATTAAGCAATGTTTCTTTTGCCACATCTGAATCAATATCTGGAATCTTTTCAATCGCATCAAGGTAACGATCAAGGGTTGCCTTATCCTCAACATGACTGAGTAAAAGTTTACCCCCACTAGGAGTAAAGGCGGATGCATAGTTTATCAGAGTGCCCTCTCCACACATGTGTCCGGATACAGCCATCACATTAACCGGTCTGCCTGAAAGAAGTTCCGTAGAATCATCTCGGTCCGGGTGAGGTAAAACAAGTACAGGAGTAGATGTAACCTGAGTTAAAACATCAAGGTATTCGCCTAGGCTATAGGGCCATCGCCAGGAGGGACTTCTTAAATTCCGATAGGTAACAATTAAGTCAGGCCTGGAATCCTCAACCTTTCCAAGTAGTTCCTTGACTGTTTCAAAATCATTTCGGTAAAGCACAGACCATTCAGTCTCGTTGGGAGATAGACTATTCTCAAAAAAACCAGTAACCGCATTCAAATATAATTTGGATTGTGCATCGTCTAAATCAGTTATCAGAAGGATTTTTCGAATGACTGGCCTTTCATGCCGATAGGTTACTTTTGCAGCTGCCTTAAAGACGCTATCGAATTGGTCTACTGTACTCATAAATTGATTAGAAAATCATCTAATCAAACTACAAAAACTCAATCAAAATACTAAAACATTTAAAAACTACTAATAAGTTTAGCCTCAACCTTAAATGAATTTCCTTTCCAATTCTTCTTTTTCAAAGTTGCAAGTAGTTCATTAATCATAGGTTGAATCGGAACTTCGATGGTTGGCAAAGAATGCTTAAAGTACGGCAGGGAATTTATTTTATCAAAGCCAAGAATACTAACGTCTTCCGGTATTGATAGACCCGCATCGTTCAAAACTTCTGCCATTCCCTGTGCAATTCGGTCTGAGGAAGTAAGAATAAAATCATACCCCTGCTGACGAATTCTCGGTAAAAGTTGATGGGCAAGTTTTTCACCTATTAGAAATGGGTTTTCGTCGAGTTTCTCGCTTTGTGGATTAGGGTAGGTATCGACCAGTTCAAAAGATTCACAAATTCTGCTCATGGGTGTGCCCACTTCAAAAAGCGAACAAATTTTATCATCCACTAAAATCCTTGTTTTTCCATCTGCATCCAAACTCTTAAAAAACTTCGTATAAGCTTGTTGCTTTGAAAAACCGATTAATTGAGCACCACCACTTATTAACTCTCCCTCCAAGGATTTTTCATGAATACCAAATGGAAAGTTATATATGATACTAGGCACAACACGGAGTAATTTTAAAATAGATGGATTTTTTAAATCAACTTCGCAGAAATTCCGGGTCATTGGACTAAGTAAAACAATCAAGCTTTCCACACGCTGCCCCATTAAATCGCGCAATCCTTCAGCCAAACCACCTTCTGCACTCATATGCATTTCAACGGGTATGCCTTGGTCAAGAAAGTGATGGTTCAACTTTTCGATCGCAGTTAAGACATGAGAATATAAAGGACCATGACAAAGTAATCCGACTGTTTTCCTTTTATCTTTTTTTAGCGAAGTGGCTGTTCGGTCAGGAACAAAGCCCAAGTCATCCATTTCCTTTTTGATACGCTCATAAGTAGCCTGAGAAATTCTCTTTTCTTTCCACTTCTCATTTATAATGGCAGAAATTACTTGTCGTGAAGTACCCGTCTTTTCAGCAAGTTCCGCCGTTGAGTAGTACTTTGCTTTCATCAACCAGAAGTTACATTCAAACCCCGCAATAACAGGAGAATCCACCATCCACCGCAGCAACTGTTCCAGTGACAAACGAAGCGGCATCAGAAAGAAGATAATGAATGGTTCCATATATCTCTTCCTGCTCACCAAATCGTCTAAAAGGAGTTTTATTTATTACCTGCTGTCCACGCTCTGTGTAAGTGCCATCCTCATTAAGGAGTAAAGCCCGGTTTTGATTGGAAATAAAAAAGCCGGGGGCCACAGCATTGACCCGGACTCCATCTCCATACTTTATTGCCATTTCCGTGGCCATCCAGCGGGTAAAATTATCAATGGCCGCTTTTGCGTTGGAATATCCCAACACCCGGGTTAATGCCTGCCCTGAAGACATAGAAGAAAAATTAATCACTGAACCTGCCCCCTGAGCTTTAAAAGCTTTGGCAAAGGCGAGTGTTGGTAAAACCGTACCCTTCAGGTTCAAATCCATCACTTGACTGTAGTCATCAATACTCAGGTCAAAAATTTCCTTATCCGGTCCAATTGTTGCACCAGGCATATTCCCCCCCGCCCCGTTAATCAGTGCATCAATCCGGCCAAACTCATTCATCACTTTCTCATACCCTGCATTCAACCCGTCTTCATCGAGCACATCAGTGGTCACCCCAAGGCAATACTCAGAGATCTTCCCAGCTTCTTCCAAAACAGCATCCACTTTAGCTTGATTTCGCCCAAGGTAGGCTACTTTTGCACCCTGTTCCTGCAAATACTTTGCGGTTCCACCGGCAAGAACACCGGTTGATCCTGTGACTACAAAAACTTTTCCGCTAATGTTAAATAATTCTTTCATATGATATAATGAGCAGATTATTATCGTACCACCCGGGCACCCCCACCGCCCATTACTTTTTCCACATCCTCAACCGAGACCATGGAAGTATCTCCAGGAGTGGTCATTGCAAGAGCTCCGTGTGCGGCACCATAATTCACCGCTTTGTCTCCGTCGTGACCCTGTAAAAATCCATAGATCAAACCGGATGCAAAACTATCTCCTCCACCCACCCTGTCCATAATCTCAAGATCTGCACGATACTCTGCCTCATAAAATTGTCCGTCCTGCCAACAGATGGCACCCCAATCATTGAGGGTCGCGGTCTTAACCGTTCGTAATGTGGTAGCAGTGGCCTTAAAATTCGGAAATTCAGCAACGACTTGGGTAATCATTTTTTTAAAGCTTTCAACTTCGATACTTGAAATCGCTTCGTCCACACCCTCAACTTCAAATCCAAGGCAGGCGGTAAAGTCCTCCTCGTTTCCAATCATAACATCCACATTCCGTGCGATCGCCCGGTTGACCTCCTGGGCTTTTTGAATCCCGCCAATTGATTTCCATAGGGAGGGCCGATAATTTAAATCGTAAGAAACAATCGTTCCGTACTTCTGGGCAGATTGCACTGCCTCAGCGGTTACATCAGCGGTGGATTCCGATAACGCGGCATAGATTCCTCCGGTATGAAACCAGCGAACACCCTGCCTGCCAAACAAATCATCCCAGTCGATGTCACCAACTTTAAGCTGTGATGCAGCCGTCAAGCCACGATCAGGAACACCCACTGCTCCACGTATTCCAAATCCACGCTCAGTAAAATTCAGGCCATTTCTAACATCACGACCAAGCCCGTCATATGGAATCCATTTGATTAATGAAGTATCCACCCCACCCTGCATAATAAAATCTTCAATCAATCGGCCAATTTCGTTATCGGCAAATGCAGTCACGACTCCTGTTTCCATCCCGAAACACCTTCTAAGACCGCGGGCCACATTGTACTCCCCTCCCCCTTCCCAGGCGGTAAAGTTTCGGGCGGTTCGAATCCGCCCTTCTCCTGGATCGAGACGCAGCATGATTTCACCAAGGGACACGAGGTCATATTGGCAGTCAGATTTTGATTTAATTTCGAGGCTCATATTATTCCCTATTTTAAATTATTCATTTATTTGAAAATCACTGATTTCCCATTTCTCCGCACCACACTCCTTCGCGATATGATTAAATTCATTGATTTCCTTCTCTGAAAAAAGAAGCCCACCCGCTTTCTCTGATAACTCGGCAAACTGGGCCTCAATTTGACCAGGTATAATACACTTCTCATTTCCCTCGCCCAAAATATCTTCCAGAATAACTTTTATATTTTCAGACTGATTTCGTCCCCGAGCGAAAGCCCCACTACTCAATGCTTCGGGGTGAATTACCTGAAAATAAAAATTGGGTGTATGCTTATCACCGTCCTCCAAATGCTTACTCCGAAGCGTGGGCTTGGATGCTCCAATAAACCCGGCAACCAATTCATTAATCAAGGATAAACCGTACCCCTTGTGTGCTCCAAAAGGTTTTAATGCCGCAACTTGGTGCGGGTCCGTAGTTTCATTACCCTCCGCATCAACCGCTGCCCCACTCGGAAGTGATTTCCCTTCCCTCTTGAGCTGCTGAACCCGCCCCATGGCAATGACCGAAGTTGCCCAGTCAATCACAATTGGATAGCCCAGTGCCTCAGTTGTAGGAAAGCCCCATGAATGAGGGTTTGTACCCAAAGTTGGGTTGCTCCCCATAAAAGGAACCACTTCTGTAATCGCAGCCGTGCAATTCGTGTAGGCAATGTATCCCTTCTTGGCTGCCTCCATTACATATCCTCCACCCCAAAGATAATGAAAAGCCTGATCGACTGAGATTTGTCCGATCCCGTATTTATCTGCTAATTCGATACAGGCATCCATCGCCTCATAAGCTGTGGCTTGGCCCAATTTATACTGGCAATCCCAAACCTGGGAAGCTTCGAATCGACACTCTTTTTTAATAATTTCAGCAGATGGCTTACAACCCCCTGCCTTAGAACCAAAAAGATCATCCAAGTGCAAAGCTTTGAGTGCGTTGTGGGTCCGAATTCCATGATGAGTCGCGTAGGATGAAAAACGGGAAGCTGCCTCGCACTCTTCCTGGTCAAACCCACGCTTGGCGTAGGCCTGTTCAACCAAAGAATTATGAGTATCTTCCGGGACAATGTAAAATTTTTCTTCGACTGAATTCATTGTACTAAATAATTGGGATAGTTAAATTTTTTAGATATATTTGCTTACAGGAACATCATTTGCCTGAGCACGAGGCTTTTCACCCTGCAGGGCAAGAATCAGATTATCTGCTGCCATCCCTGCCTGCCTCTGCACAGACTCATAAGTTCGGGAACCGATGTGGGGGGTAATTACAGTATTTTTTGCCATTAGAATTGGATGGTCAGCAGGAGGGGGTTCCACATCCAATACATCTGCCCCATATCCGCCAACTATCCCCTCGTTTAATGCATCTGCTAAGTCTTCCGTATTTACAATCTCTCCACGTGCACAATTCAGGATAATCACTCCGTCCTTCATTTGTGCAATCTTCTCCTTGCAAATTAGGTCTCTTGTCTCATCGGTTAAATTGACATGCAGACTTACCACATCCCCGGCACATAATGCCTCATCCATATTGGCAGCCCGTTTCACATCATACTTTTCCGCAAATTCCTCATCCCAATAAAGATCAAAACCAACTATGTTCATACCAAATGCATTGGCCCGGATTGCCACTTCTTTTCCAATCCTGCCCATTCCAATAATCGATATGGTTTTGCCCATAATCTCATTACCGGTTAATCGAACCCACTCGCCAACTGAACAATGATTCGCTTCGGTTACTAACTCGCGGGACAGGGCAAGAAGAAGTGCAAATGTATGCTCAGCCACAGTTGTATGATTCACCCCTGGGCAGAAAGTAAGGGGGATCTTTTTTTCCGTCACATAATCAACATCAATCTTATCCAGCCCAATTCCATATTTTGAAATTACCTTCAGTTTGGGCAGAGCCTTGTCAACCACTGCCTGAGTGATTTCGTCATCACCGCAGATAAACCCGTCAACCTCCCCCACCAACTCAAGCATCCTGGATTCGGGCAACGGTCCGCGTTCGCAAATAAGTTCAAGCCCCGCATGCTTGAGTTTTTCATGGTGTGGACCGGGCGTGTCTTGAAAAGATGTGGTGGTTAGCAATACTTTCATTGAAATTGAATTAAATTAGGATCTAAAAGGCTTTACACGAGTTAACCTCGACGTCAATTTAGATAATCCCGAGCATTAAATTAGAGCTCAAAACACATCGATTAATTCAATGAAAACACCAGCAATCTTATTTCTTACCCTTTTATTATCCATAATAAATCTCCATGCATCCAAGCAGTTAAAAAATGCGAAGTGGATCAATTTATTCAACGGAAAGGATTTATCGGGTTGGCACAACCCATACTCACACGGCGAATCCAAAGTGGTGAATGGAGTAATTGAACTGATTGCCAATAAAAAATTCTTCCTCGCTTACAATAAAAAATTCAGCGATTTCATCCTTGAAGCCGAAATTAAATTGCCAGACGGCAAGGCAAACTCCGGCTTTCTTTTCCGTTCACAGAAAAAGGAAAATGGATCTATGTTTGGTTACCAAGCAGAGGTTGATGGATCTGATCGCAAATGGTCTGGTGGTCTTTACGACGAGGGTCGTCGTGGCTGGATTCACCCAAAAAAACCAATCGAAAATGCCTACAACGACAAACACTGGACCAAGGAAAGAAGGGATGCATTTAAACGCAATTCCTGGAATCACTATAAAATTCATTGCCAAGGCGACCACATACAAATTTGGGTAAATGGCATAAAAACCACTGACCTAAAAGATTCAACTGATCAAAATGGGTATATTGCTATTCAACATCACGGTGAAAAAGGACAAGTCTACCGATTTAAGAATATTAAAATTATTGAACTCTAATTCCTCCCCATCTGTAAAACCCAAAAAATGGAAACTTATAAAATAGGCATCATTGGAGCCGGGGTCATCGCCGACTTTCACGCACAGGCAATTCAGTCGATGGAGGGAGCGGAACTAGTCGCGGCATTTGCCCGTAAAGAAGATAAAGCAAATGCTTTTTCCTCCAAGTATGACTGCCAAGGTTACTCCAATCTAGAGACATTCCTCGCCCATCCAGATATGCAGGTTGTTACTATCTGCTCAGTCAGCGGAGCTCATCTTGAACACGCAACCGCGGCTGCCAATGCGGGCAAGCACATCATCTGTGAAAAGCCACTTGAAATCACCACTGATCGAATCGACAAAATGATCGAGGTTTGCGAAAAGAACGATGTCTCTCTTTCCGGTATTTTCCCGAGAAGATTTAATGATTCGACTCATATTTTCAAGCAGGTGATTGAGGAAGGCAGGCTTGGGAAAATTGTCCTCTGTGATACCGCCATTAAGTGGTGGCGCTCACAGGAATACTATGACAGCGGAGCCTGGCGTGGCACATGGGACCTAGATGGTGGAGGTGCCCTGATGAACCAGTCAATTCATACCATTGACTTAATGCTCCACCTTATGGGTGATGTCTCTTCAGTCTCCGCATCTGGTGGATTGGAAGCCCATCAGGGAATCGAAGTAGAAGATGTTGCAGTAGCAATAATTGAATTTAAATCTGGAGCCCGTGGAGTCGTCCAAGCTTCAACTGCATGTTTCTCAAATACCGGACTACCCGCTTCCATTCACATCTGTGGAGATCAGGGGTCCATTATGATGGTCGACGATAAATTCTCCATCTGGGACTTAAAAAAACACCAATCTGGTGACGATAAAATTCTCGCCGAACATGGAATTTATGAGGACACATCGGGTGCTGGTGCCGCAGACCCTAAAGCAATAGATTTTTTGTGGCACCAAAGGAATTTTGAGAATGCACTTCACGCACTCAGAAATGGAGAAAAACCCGCAGTAGATGGCAAGGAAGGAAGACGGGCTGTGGAATTAATCACAGCAATATACTCATCAATAAAAAATGGTGGTAGCCGAGTTCAACTTTAACCAAAAAACAAAATTTTTAAAATGTATCTTACCGGTATAGCAGACGAAGCCTCCCAAAACATTAAAACTCAAATTGAAGTGACCCGACAACTCGGGTGGAACGCGATTGAATCACGGTTCATCGATGGTAAAAATATTCACGATTTGGATGATGAAGCATTCGAGCAAGTCTGCGAAGCCCTAGATGGAAGTGGTGTACATATCAACGCATTCGGGTCGGCCATCGCGAATTGGGGAAAAGATGTGCGTGATGATTTCTCGATCACAGAAGCCGAGATTAACAGGACGATACCCAGGATGAAAAAATTGGGAACCCGCTTTGTTCGGGTTATGAGTTATAAAGTAATTGAAGGGGTCGAGTTAATGGCGGACGAACGTATCAGGCGCCTGCAACTCATTCTTGATGCATTCACTGCTGAAGGAATTACCGTAGTGCATGAAAACTGCATGAACTATGGTGGAATGTGCTGGCAGCATACTCTTGAACTTATGGACGCCCTGCCGGGCATGAAACTGGTCTATGACACGGGAAATCCGGTCTTTAACCGCGACTATATGAAAGAGAACAACTCTTGGCAGGATCCCTGGGAATTTTATCAGAATGTGAAATCACACATTGCCTATGTCCACGTTAAGGACTGCCTAAATCCATCACCGGAAAACGGGAACAAGGAAGTATACACCTACCCTGGGGATGGACAGGGCCGTGTTTTGGATATCATGACAGACCTGATGAAAAACGGATACGATGGGGGCATTTCTATCGAACCCCACCTAGCCGCGGTTTTTCATGATGCAGATTCAAACACTGGGTCTAAAGAAGACCCGATTGACATTTATTTGAAATACGGTCGACAGCTAATGGACATGCTCGATTCAATTGGATTCAAGCATGAGCCATATCTCCCATAATCGTAGGGAGACAATCATGTAAAAACATTTTTATTGGCCAAACATAAATTCAATCTTTGTGAATTTATGAACATTCTTAACTTCGGCTTTTAAAACTCCGTCCTTAACTTTTGATTCGGGAATATTTATGATTCGGGCATCCAGATCGCTTCCATTCTCCCTGCTCAAATTTTTTGTTTCAACCAATGCCTTGTAACTGGTTCCATTGGCAAACCCTTCCTCCCGAAAATCGATCTTAGAAAATTCATTATTATAGTATTTTCCATTTTGAATTGTGGATGGAATCGAAACTTCGATTGATCCCTTTCCATCTGCACCACTTGAATAAATCAAAACCGTAAAAATCTTCTTTGTTCGGTTGTATGATGAAATGCTATACTGTTCATCCCCAGTCATTCCTGAACCAGAAACAAGAATATCATTTCCACGCTCCCCTTTAATCGCATGCCTAATTACCTCATCCGATCCGCCTGCAATCTGTGAATACCATCGCCATACATAATAATGTAAGTGATTAGGATCTCCCGGATTAATATAGTTTTTTTCGGTAAATGGAAGTCCACTTTTAGGAACTTCGACGGGATTAAAAGTGCTATCTGATGAACCACGTAGACCAATCTTCCGGGTAATAATATCAGGACCTCCATCATTTGATGGGATCACCCATTCAGGTTTCAACTTTTTCACCCGACCATTGTAATCAACCCTCTTGACCAATCCCATCGACCAACGGCTTGAATTATCGCACCATGGCATATTAACGGTGTTTAACCCACGCTCTAAAACCTTACCAAAAATTGTCACAGTTTTATCAAACGCATCCACTTCATTTTTCACTCTGTCACCATTCACATCATGATTGTTGGATGAATTATCCCAAACTATCCATGACTCTGAGGAAAGAATTTTTTTTGAAAAATAATTCGCCTTATCCAATTTTGAACGGGCCAAATCATACTGAGTCCAACAATTAGGAATAATTTTACTATCCATTTTTCCATATCCGTTAGCATGATCAGAAATATTCAGATTAAGCGCATCAACCACTTCCATGACTTCTTTATTTTCAATTAATTGATTGTAGTAATCATCAACCGCTTCCGCCCCTTTTCCCTTTAAACCCGCACGGGAACCACATGGCTGACATGGAGAAGTTCCTGAAGTCGAAATAATCACCGGAGTTTTTGGATCTGCATCATAAATCTTACGAATCGCCCGGCCACCATTGGTAAAAATCTCATCAATTATAAAATCCATACCTGCTCCATTCATCATGCCCTGAAGATTCACCTCGTGGTATAATTGGAATGCATCTACCCTACCCTTGAAATGCTTGGCCATCCGCTCTGTAAAGGCAGGATATTCCCCAACTCTTGGCTTCCAAGCTCCTGCTTTGCCAGACTCAGAAGCCCAAGCCGGACAGTGCCACATAACCAATTCTGTTTTTAAGCCTCGTGCAACACAGGCATCCACCGCTCTTTCAATGGCTTTTAAATAGCCTGACATATTCTTCTTATAATTCGTGCTGGATTTTGTAGGCTCTGCCGCATTCCAACTCACCCAAAACTGAGCATAACTACTATGCTCAGAAATCAATGGTCTATTAGCATCGTACATGTCACAACCGATCAGGCCGAAGGGTTGCCACCTAATTCCAATATGCATGTGGTCAGTCGTCCAAACATAGGGATTTATTCCTGATTTACTACTTTCAACAGCGAAAGAACTTATTGGAGGCAATAAAGCGCAACAAATTGCGAGAATAAAGGTAGATAAAGAAAAACGAAGATACATTATAATTTGTTTACGAATTAGGAGAAAATAATTTGCGTTCCTGAATAGAAATTAACTGCAAATCTAAACTTTTATCAGATACACTAGCCCGGGTGAAGCCAATTAAATTGTTGTTTTTAAATAAATCGTAAGAAAAAAATACTTTATACATTAAAAATATATGTTTGAATGTATTATTGATCGTATGGCAGAAAACTTAGGAATACCTAAAAAGGATGCCCTCCGTTCAAATCTAATCAAAAAATTATGCATTGAGTTGCTTAATAACCAGGCAGTTATTATTAATTCCCGTAATAATAAAATTTTTGTCAAAGCTGCATATCGCAAAAAGGATTCAAAAACTTCTGAAAGATTAAGCAAATTTTAGCTCGATCGTTTTTTCTTAATAATCTGATCAGCTGAATTGAATTTTTAAGATTATTAAATAGAAATAATCCAATGAAATATTCTGTAATATCATGCTTAATCTTCTTAGTTTTATCTAATTTAAACGCTGTTACTAAGGTAACGATTACTGGAAATGACCAAATGAAATTCAGCACAAAAGAATTCACTGTAAAAGCTGGCGAAATGGTTGAATTGGAATTCAAAAATGTTGGCAAACTACCCAAAATTGCCATGGGTCATAATATCGTAATCTTAAAGGAAGGGGTATCTGCTATATCCTTTGGAGGTAAAGCTATGCAGGCAGGAGCAAATGCGACCAATGCATTGCCAGATTCAGTTAAGAATGATGTTTTAGCTTATTCAAAACTCCTTGGACCGGGCGAGTCTGAGATGATTAAATTTAAAGCTCCCTCGAAACCGGGCATGCACCAATTTGTGTGCACATTTCCTGGTCACTATGCAATGATGCGTGGAATTATGGTGGTTGAATGAGCTATTTTTAGTCTTTTAACCCGAGAGCTTTTTCCGCTCTTTCACTCCACATGTTATATTGTTCCACATCAGTTGACCTAGATATCTCTTTCAGTTTTACATCATGAGTTGGGATCATTTCCTTTAGTTTTTTCTTGGCTTTTTCTTTGTTGCAGATCCCTGGCAAACACTTCTGGGCAACTTCAAGTACTATATTCACGCACACCGATGCACCTGGTGAGGCACCCAAAAGAGCGGAAATTGTCTTATCCTCTGTTGTTACTACTTCTGTCCCAAAATGCACTATACCAGCATCACCGTCTTCTTTTTTGATAGCCTGAACACGAATTCCCGCATCGATTAATTTCCAGTCCCTTGCTTTTGCCTCGGGATAAAAATTCCTAAGTTCCCTTAGGCGTGTTTTCATACTCTGCATACCCTGCTGTACCAAGTAACAAACTAATGGAATATTACTAATACCAACTTTTATCAGAGTAAGAATGTTGTGAAGTTTTATAGAAGACGGAAGATCTAGAAAACTTCCCCCTCTGTGCAAAAATTTTGTTGTCCATGATGCATAAGGTCCAAATAACAACGTCTTTTGACCTCCCAGCCAACGTGAATCCAGGTGAGGAACAGCCATAGTTGGTGCAGCTCCAGGTGAAAGGCCATAAACTTTTGCGTCGTGCTTCTTAACAATTTCCTCATCATCACACACCAGCCACTGTCCGCCAATTGGGAATCCACCATAACCCTGAATTTCTGTTACACCCGCTTTTTGAAGGAGCAATAAGGATCCACCACCGGCACCAATAAAAACAAACTTTGAGATTTGTTTGCGAATAATTCCACTTTTCAAGTCCTTAATACTTAGTTCCCATCCCTCCGGACAACGGTTCAAATCAGTCACCCGGTTATTAGTGAAAATAGAACAGTTCTCCTGATGAGCAAGCCAACCAATCAACTTTCTGGAGAGTTCGCCAAAATTTATATCTGTACCTGCAACCATACGAGTTGCCGCTACGGGCATATTTTCCCTTCCGTTTATTAGAAGAGGAGCCCATTCACGAATTTTTTCCACATTCTCACTGTATTCCATTGCTGAAAAGAAAGGATGTGCAGACATTTGCTCGAAACGGGATTTCAAAAAATCAACCTGTTCCTGTCCGTAAACAAAGCTAATGTGAGGAACGGGATTGATAAAATCAGATGGATTATCAATCATTCCACTACGAACGGCATAGGACCAAAACTGCTTGGTCTGTTCAAATTGTTCAAATATTTCCAATGCTTTTCCTACCTTAACCTGTCCGTCATTTCCACGATCAGGGGTGTAACTCAATTCACAAATCCCAGCGTGTCCAGTGCCCGCATTATTCCATCCATTTGAGCTTTCATAAGACAATTCATCTGTTACTTCATAAAGTTCAATTTTTAGCTTTGGATCCATTGACTTTAATAATGCACCAAGATTCGCAGACATCACCCCACTTCCGATAAGGGCAACATCAAGAATCTCATTTTGGGAATCAGCACTCATAATAATGTAAAAAGATTTAAGCTTGGGTACCAAACATCCGATCTCCGGCATCGCCCAATCCGGGAACAATATAACCGCGGTCATCGAGTTTTTCATCGAGTGATGCTGTAAAAATAGGTACATCAGGGTGAGCCTCCTTCATTCGGGCCACTCCTTCAGGAGCTGCTAACAGGCAAAGTAGACGCAGATCCTTGGCCCCTTCTTTTTTTAATCGGTCAATTGCAGCAACAGAAGAATTTCCAGTAGCAAGCATGGGATCGACAGCAATTACCAAGCGATCCTCCAACTCAGCAGGGACTTTACAGTAGTATTCAATCGGCTCAAGAGTTTCCTCATTTCTGTACATTCCCACAAATCCAACACGAGCAGCGGGGATAACTTCCAAGATTCCATCAAGCAATCCGTTTCCTGCTCGTAAGATAGAAATTAAGGCAAGTTTTTTACCAGCCAAAATGGGGGATCGCGTGCGACAAAGCGGGGTGTCAATGTTTACATCAACCAATTGAAGGTTCTGAGTAATTTCATAGGCAAGCAACATTGATATTTCCCACAGCAATTGTCGAAACGTTGAACTTGGAGTTTCTTTTCTCCTCATTAATGTTAGTTTATGCTGAACTAGTGGATGATTAATAATATTTAAATGATCTGGCATAATAAAAAATCAATTTAATTAACGACACCTCCAATCAATGAAGCAATCTCAGGTTGAACATTTTTAATGGTAAATACTGATCGAACATTTTTCGACACGGAATGAACTGCATTTTCATCTTTTCCATGGATGCGGCAAAGGGTATCCCCGGGTGTAACTGATGCTCCAATTTCACAAATTTCATCAAACCCAACTGATAGATCAAGAAGATCACTCTGTTGCTTTCGCCCACCACCGAGTTCAATAACAGCCTGCCCAATTGCACGCAGATCAATTTGGGAAATAAAACCGCTTTTTTCTGCCTTCAGTTCATAAACACAGGAAGCACGAGGTAGGTAGTTAGAATAGTTTTCAATAAAATCGGGAGGACCTCCTAGGGAAAAAATCATTTTGGCAAATTTCTCAACTGCAGATCCGTTCACGATCGATTGCTCAATCATTTCCTCTCCATGTTTCAGATCCTGACACAATCCACTCAGGTACAAAAGCTGGGCACCGAGAGATTTTATAACAACTCGCAATCGACGATAATCTTTTCGCCCAGTTAGCAATTCTATCGCATTTTTTACTTCTAATGAATTTCCTGCAACCGGAGCAAGGGGTTGATCCATATCGGTTAAAAGGGCTGCTGCTCGACAGCCCGCTCCGGTCGAACCATCAACCAATGAACGTGCAAGTTTATTTGCATCCGTTGCTTTTTTGATAAAGGCTCCATTTCCAACTTTCACATCAAGTACTAAGCAATCCAGACCAGCGGCCAGTTTTTTAGACAGAATGGATGCAGTAATTAAATCAATACTCTCAACTGTGGAAGTAATATCACGGATTGAATACAATCGCTTATCTGCCGGAGCAATCCCCTCACCGGCACTTACAATAGCACATCCGACATCAGTAACAATCTTACGAAAACTTTCAGGCGATACACTTGTTTTGTATCCAGGAATGGATTCCAGCTTATCCAGAGTTCCCCCGGTGTGCCCAAGACCTCGCCCTGAAATCATTGGAATATAAGCTCCACATGCTGCAAGAGCAGGTGCCAGAATTAAAGAAACATTATCACCAATCCCGCCAGTTGAATGCTTATCTAAAACTGGCCCCGGTAAATCCCATTTTTGAACTTCTCCACTATCCCTCATAGCTAGAGTAAGGTCTATTCTCTCTTGCTGGGAAAATCCATTAATACAGACAGCCATAGCAAATGCACCAGCCTGGGCGTCAGATACTTCGCCCGATACTAAACCCTTTACAAATCTATTAATTTCAATCGTTGAAAGTAAATCTCCATCCCGAACTTTTTGTAAAATCAAAGAAAAATTCATTTCCTCGACAAATGAGACTTTGAAAAAGCATCAGGAAGTAAATCGCCTATAGTTGTCTGCCTTGATTCACCTTTTAAATTAGCCAGATGAACTATTGTTTCCGGCCTTGAGAATTCAGCTATTTTCTGCCGGCATCCACCGCATGGGGAAACTGGGAACTGACTGTCCGCAACAATACAAATTTCTTCAATCACAGATTCTCCAGCTGCAATCATGGCTGATATGGCACCCGCCTCCGCACACGAACCTTCCGGATATGCAACATTTTCAACATTGCACCCAACATATATTTCGCCGGATGAAGTACGAATTGATGCACCCACCTTAAAAGATGAATAAGGAGCGTGTGCATGTTCGCGAACTTTTAAAGCATATTGAAAAAGAGACATTTTGATTCCAAATTTCTCATAATAGTGAATTGAAGGATTGAATCTGGCAAGCGAATGGTGAAAACAACAAACTTGCAACCAATCTATGTAACAATAATGATCGGGTATATCCTTATTTAAGATCTGTGCATTCATCATCAACATCACCTTCTTATACCCACCGCACACTGGAAAGAAACCCGGGTACCCCCTTGGACTTGGACTGGGCACTTTCGGTACAGGCAAACACATCTGCGATTGAACGGCGCTGTAAAACACTTCCAGGCAGACGTTCCGTAAAAAAATCCAACCAAGCAGCCTGGTTATTAAAAGCAATTTCCTGTATCGACCTGACCACTTTATCTGGAGACGATACCGAGCAAAGAGTCCGAAGGTTGTGTCAAAAAGCGAAATATCCAGTGCGAAAAGATTTACTCGATGCAATGGAAATTGAACCGGGTACAATCCATACCGGTGCCATTTGCGTGTACCACGAAATGGTTCCCGCTGCGGTTTCCGCACTCAAAGGAACGGATATCCCAGTGGCCGCAGTATCCACCGGATTTCCTGCCGGACTCTCCCCATATGCTCTGCGGTTGGCTGAGATTGAAGAATCGGTCAAGGCTGGAGCCAGGGAAATTGATATTGTGATTTCACGACGTCATGTACTGAACCAAAATTGGCAGGCTCTGTACGATGAAATGAAAGCATTTCGGGAAGCTTGTGGAGATGCCCATGTGAAAGCAATTTTAGCCACCGGCGAACTGGGCACCCTCCGCAATGTGGCCCGTGCATCAATGATTTGTATGATGGCCGGAGCGGACTTCATTAAGACTTCAACTGGCAAAGAAAGTGTAAATGCCACTTTGCCCATTAGCCTGACCATGATTCGGCAAATCCGGGATTATTACGGGAGAACCGGGTACCATGTAGGTTACAAACCGGCTGGGGGAATATCCAAAGCAAAAGATTCGCTCACCTATCTTTCTCTAATCAAGGAGGAACTTGGAGATCGATGGCTCCAACCCGATCTTTTCCGCTTCGGTGCTTCCAGTCTGCTTGGGGATATCGAACGGCAACTTGAACACTTTGTAACCGGGCACTACTCGGCAAATTATCGACACGCAATCGGATAAGAAATGAAAGTTAAGGAAATTTTGGAAACAATGGATTATGGAGAGGCACCGGAAAGTGCTGAACAGGCAAAGGAATGGATTGCTAAACAATCCGGAAAAATGGGCCTGTATATTAATGGCTCAATTGAATGCCCGGACGGACGGGATTCATTGGAAAGCAGGAATCCTGCAAACGGAGAACTCCTAGCCCATATCTGCCAGTCAAACAGTGAAGATATTGACCGGGCAGTAAATGCCGCCCGTAAAGCACAACCGGAATGGGAAGGAATGGGCGGTCCGGCACGGGCGAAATATCTCTACGCCCTTGCCCGTCTGGTTCAGAAACATTCGCGCATCCTCGCCGTACTCGAAACTCTGGATAACGGAAAACCAATCCGGGAAAGCCGGGATATCGATATCCCCCTGGTTACCCGTCATTTTTACTACCACGCCGGAGCCGCTCAGTTAATGGAGAAGGAAATGCCCGACCAGCAGGCTCTGGGCGTGGCCGGCCAGGTCATTCCATGGAATTTCCCCCTCCTGATGTTGGCTTGGAAAATTGCCCCCGCCATTGCCATGGGTAACACGGTGGTTCTAAAACCTGCGGAATATACCTCACTCTCTGCAATT
>Ga0181568_10002256_pt1 | contig 17547 bp, 14 predicted proteins | sample 101ome_20_FD_133758 | JGI IMG/M metagenome (GOLD analysis project Ga0181568, IMG submission 133758) | Coastal salt marsh microbial communities from the Groves Creek Marsh, Skidaway Island, Georgia - 101404AT metaG (megahit assembly) | ecosystem: Environmental > Aquatic > Marine > Intertidal... | reverse complement strand
TTTATTTTACCGGAATCTACGGCTAGTACTCCGGCAAGAAGATGGAGAAAGGTGGTTTTTCCGCTACCACTCGCTCCCTCCAAGGCAACCTGTGCCCTATCTTCCAATGAGAATGTGGGGACATGCAAAACCATCTCCATCTTTCCACTTGGAGAGAGGAATGATTTTTTCAGATCTTTAACTTCGAGCAAGCCCATTGGTGTAATTTATGTATTAGCCAAACAGTAAAATCTGAGCAAGCGGGATAGAACAACTCGACCAAGTTTAGTTCTTTTAAATCTTTACAAACCGCACTGCTAAACAAAGATTTGGATCTATCTAAGGTCGTGGTGGATTTTAAGAAAGTAAAATCAAATTCCAAGTGGGGGGTAGTTCCTTACAGGATTACAGAATCTGGCAGAATTGAGATTCTTATTATTTCCACAAGGCGGAAAAATTGGAGCCTTCCCAAAGGAAACTTGATCAAGCACATTGGCCCCCAACGAACGGCATTACTAGAAGCTTATGAGGAGGCAGGAATAGACGGAATTCTGCAGGCTGAACCTCTTATATGCCCCCTAGCTCGGACCTGCATTTATCTTTTCCCAATGGAGGTAAACAAAGTTTATCAGGACTGGCCGGAAGCTGTTTTCAGAAAAAGAAAATGGATTGAACTAACCAAGGCCAAAAAAATGCTCCACCACAGCACAATGGGCAGTGTCCTAAGTAAATTCTTTCCTTCAAAGAAATAAATTTCTTTGTCCCTTTGTGCCTCTTATTTTTATAACTGAAGCATGGGACATCCAAATTTTGACTATCGGCAAAACGCACCCCTCTTCCGCCCGCCTAAATACACGGGTATTACTCTGTCTCTACTCTCTATTTTTGTATTGGTTAGTATGCTTGCGGTTTGGGAAAAGATGGTTCAAGTACCTACATTACCTACCCTCAAGGTTATCGCTTGGGAAAAAGCTAAGGTGCCCCTAGAGCAAGCAAGGCTTGCTTTTCAAAAGGAGGAATCCTGCATCGTTCATGCAACCTACATCCGAAACGAAGAGTTTCCAATCTTTCTTAATTCAATAGATTCAAGCTCCAAACAAAAATGGGATTTAGCTATCCTTCCTCATGCCAAGGACTTTCTCGCTAAACACCCTAGCCCAGGATGGGTTTACCGAGACATCATCGCCTACTTGGAACCGGGCACCCATTCCACACCGCCAGTTATCCAAGATGGAAGTTCGGTTTCCCTCGATTCTCTGCTAAATCAATCTTCTCAAGAATCTTCATTATGCATCGCTTTTACGCGTTATTTAAGAGCCAGGAACAAGGGACAAGTTGAATTTGCTATGAAAGGATGGACCGGTGTAAATGATGACCCTTGGGCTCGATCTCCTCGATTCCAATTATATGCAGACCAGAAAAGTCAAGCCTGGCTGGAAGAACCAGCTCGAAGCTTTGCGGCCTCAGAGGGCATGGAATTGTCCATTGCACTCATGGAGAGCCAAAATTTAAACGCCAGTCTGCAAATTTTAATTCAAGCGAATAATAAAAACTATCTACCCGACTTAGTGGTTTTTCCCACAGATCTTGAATCCCCGACTTATCTATTACCCTACTATAAAGAGGTTAATTTTTTATCCGCTAGTGAACAGAAACCATTTAGCTTCTTCATTCGTAAGCAATCACACTTATTGAAGAAAACTCATAAATTCTTACAATTCATCAGTGATAAAAAGTAAACTTTTTGACATTCGAACAATTTATTCGACTTGCCTCTTTTGCTCGCTACTTGTTCCCCTACATCTTTCATCGAGCGAGGAAAATCGTTCCAATTTTCCTTGGCAAAAAGCGGTTCCTGAATCGACCCATGACCTCATTGCCATTCAGGCTCAGATTCAATTGCAGCTGGCATCCGTAAGAAAGACCGTCGTATCCGTAGTCTCAGAGGATGGGACTGGCAGCGGCATTGTAGTTTCAGAAGACGGACTGATACTCACGGCTGCTCATGTCATCGGAAAAAGTGACCAAACAATGAAGGTCATCTTTGAGGATGGTAGCGAAGTAGATGGATTGAGTTTGGGGGGCTCAGAAATATCAGATGCAGGAATTCTTAAAATTATCGATGATCGAAAATGGGAATACACTCGCATGGCAATGAGTCATGCATCAAAAGAAGGCGATTGGTGCTTTGCACTGGGCCACCCCAATGGGTTCGATAAGGATCGGGGTTTGGTTCTACGAGTTGGTCGAATCTTAGAAAAAAAAGAAGAAACATTGCGGACGGATTGCCGCCTCCTGGGAGGAGATTCTGGTGGTCCGTTGCTGTCTATGGATGGAAAAGTGATTGGTATTCACAGTAGAATATCACAAAATTCAGATGATAACTTTCACACATCGATTGAATCGTTCCATTCCAACTGGGAATATTTTTTGAACGAGAATTTACATACTTTAGCATCTTTGGAAGAAGGTGGCTTTTTAGGAATCTTATGTGAGGAAACTGCCGATGGCCTATTAATCCTAGAAGTAATCAAAGATTCACCAGCACAACGACATGGGTTGTGCCCGGGTGATTTGTTGAAGCAATTCAATGGCGTGGATTTGGATACCAAAGAAAAGCTCACTATTCTGGTGAGCAGTCAAGTACCAGGCTCCAGAGTGATTTTCGATTATTTAAGAGAAGGCTGGGAGATCTCTGTTCAAATCACACTTGGTAAACGATCGGTCGAACAGTGAAAACTCCTTTGATTGGCTTATTGTTTTTAGCTCATTCTTTGCTTTCAAATGAGCCCTTGAAAAAGCTAGAAAATCGTTCTGGGGATTACCGTTTAAATGGTGGTCCCATGAACCATCTTTTATGCGAAATCTTTAAAGATAACTTTCAGCATAATGTTTCTCTTTTTCGTAACGAAAAATTAATTGCTAACGGAATCATTGTTGATTCTCGGGGCTTCCTTCTTACAAAAGCAAGTTCGAGCGTGGGTGCCAGATTCGTTAAATCAGATGCAAATGAGACATTTCCGATTCGGATTCGTAAAAGAGATGAAGCCACCGACCTTGCTCTCTGGAAAATTACCTCAGACCAAAAATGGAAGGTAGTTGATTGGGCAAGCGAACCCATCTCAATGGATCTAGGTACTTGGGTAATTTCAGTTGATGGCCCGGAACAGAAGTTTAACTTGGGGGTAATTTCCGCATCCAGTCGACCGATTGGTCGTCAAGGTGGGGAAATGGGAATTTTATTTGAAGAAACCAATGCAACTTCAAACGGAATAGAAATTGTAGATGTCCTTCCACACACTGCTGGCGACCGAGCAGGTCTACAAGTTATGGACCGAATACTCAAGATTGATGGAAATAGGGTCAAATCAACCAATCAAATAAATAAGATCCTTCAAGCAAAGGACCCTGGAGAACTACTCGTTTTAGTCATCCTTAGGCGGGATAAGGAACTCATCATTCGAGTTACCCTGGGACATCGGTCAGTAGCCTTTGACCTTTTTAACAGAAATTTACTGATGAGCGGGCCCGTTTCGAAAAGAAAAGATAACTTTCCTTTCATCATACAGCATGACTTGCCTTTAGAAGAAAGGGCGATGGGTGGTGGTCTCTACGGCTTGGACCGATCTTGCTTAGGCCTAAATATTGCCCGGATAGACCGAGTTACAACCTACACCCTTCCGGCAGTTGTCATTCTTCCTATTCTAAAGAAATGGCTAGCTGAAATTCCTTCACCTTAAAGGCATTCCCAGTAGATACCTGAAGCCAATCTCTGAGCCACGATACGAAGGTTCGTACTTGAGTCTACTCGCTGATCGGGATGATTGAGCAGTTTTCAAAAAACTACCTCCCCTGAGAACTCGTTCTGTCCCGCGAATCGGACCGATGGGGTCTACTCTGGTATAGTTTATATCCGGATATGGACTATGATAATCATAACACCACTCCAATACATTTCCATGCATATCATAGAGTCCCCATGCGTTTGGCGAAAAGATTGGAGAGTTCTTTTTCACTGGGATAAGTTTCTTCCGAAATCTTGGAACAAACGCTCCCCCATCGCTAAATTTTGACCTTTGTCTTTGGTCAATAATATAGCTTCTGGAGTCCCCTCTAATATTTGCATTTTCACCTGACAAAAAATTTCCTTCCCCAGTACCACAAAACCCAGAGGTGCCCGCCCGACATGCATATTCCCATTCCGCCTCAGTAGGCAGACGAAAAACAAGAGGACTGGGAAGCTGATTGTTACCTCGGGCCATTTCAGTTTTTTTCCAGCAAAAAGCGACTGCTTGATTATAAGAAACACCAGAAACAGGGAGTGCGTTGTCTAATCGATCATTGACCCTAATATTCTTTAAATCAAAGAATTGAAGCAAGGCTTCCATATTCTTGAACTTTTTTGAGTCTATTTTATATCGCCTCGGAGCTTTTTCTATGGCCCAGAAACCTCCAGAAAAAACGGCTTCCTCAAGGTAAATATCTGAATCGTCCTCTCCATAGCTACAGATCGCAAAATGACCCTTTTCATAGCCCTTAGAAGAACAAATTTCTTCGATAATTTGATCACTCAAAGAAAACACCCGTTCGCCCTTTTTCATAGGGTTATCAACCAAGGAATTCCATTCCCCTCGGGTGACCTCAAATTTTTTTATCCAAAATGGTTGTGAGATTCGGACTCGGTTTCTCTTCTCATTGATGGGATCATGGCCCACTTCATCCTCATCACTCCCCATAATGAATTCACCAGGCTCTACGCGCACCATCCATTCACTTTGGGCAATTTTATTAATTTTCGGAATGGCACTTTGAGGCAAGCTTGGCATCTCAAAAACTTTGGATTGCTGCTTAGGAATCGGGTTAGATGATTTTCCATAAACTTCACTGGATTCACAAAGCAAGAGCATAAATATCAAAATCCATACGGGCATTATTCTGCCCATATATAAAACATCGAATGGATGAAGCATTACTCCATGTTGGTTTGGATCATTGGTAATTTTATGTAGAAGGTTGTCCCAATCCCTTCTTTACTATCGAACCAAATCTGACCGTGATGGGATTTCACAATGACATTATGGGCAATGGCCAACCCCTGCCCAGTACCCACCCCAACTTCTTTGGTAGTAAAAAAGGGTTCGAATATTCTTTCTTGCACTTTTACAGGAATTCCGCCGCCATTATCTGCGATCGCAATAACCACGCACTGTGCATCAGCATAGTGTCGAGTCGAAACTACGATATTGCCTTTTTGACCTTCGGTAATCCGGTCCCGGATTGCATGGGCTCCATTGACAATCAAATTAAGCACCACTTGATTGACTTCACCAATATTGCATGGCACTGGAGGCAAGTCCTCTTGTAGTTGAAGGTCCAATTCAGCATGGTATTTCCATTCATTTGTGGCGACCACTACAGTGGAGCGGATCGCTTGGTTTAAATCATTATTTCTTTTGGCAGACTCCGCATCCCGATAAGCAAAATTTTTCATCGATTTAACGATGGTTGTAATTCTTGAAATGCCTTCGGATGCTTGATTCACCGCATCTGGAGCATTTTCTTTAAAAAATTCGATTTCCGAATCATCTGGTGCATCTGCTGATTGATTTAACTTTTTAATAAATCCATCTGTAGCATCTTTGAGAAATAGGATATTATCATTTGCAAACTGAGAGGGTGAATTAATCTCATGGGCTATTCCAGAAGCTAGCTGTCCAACTGCTTCCATTTTTTGAGCATGCACCAACTGAGTCTCCAATTCTTTTCGCTGTTGCATTTCTAGACTCAGTTGCTCGTTTGTTTGCTGTAATGCCGCTGTCCTTTGCTTCACTCTAGACTCTAAACTACCAATTAACTTCCTCAGGCGCTGGGTAACCGATCTAATCTCGTAAGGACCAGACTCCAGAAGATTAAAGGGTTTATTTCGGTCAATTGAGTTTTTTGTCGCCGCTTCCAGCTTACGCAACGGACTGGCAAAGCTCTTGTATGTAAGAATCGAGAGAACCCCAACCAGGATCAAATACAAACCACTCATAAAAAAGAAAAGTATGGTATTGGCGGATTCCTCATCTCTCAGCGTTTGAAACTTTTTATTCATAGATATTTGAGATTTTTGCATTCTTTCGAATGCAAGCATCTCTAACTCGTTCAGTTTGTAAGAAATCGTTTCGCGAGAACTTTGAAATGATTTTTCAGCCGCCTGAATGTCCAACTCCTTTGAATTATGGTTGGAGAAATTCGCATTTTCTATCGAATTAATTGCATCTTCTAATTCCTTTAAGCCCGGAACCAAGGGTTCTAGCACTGCTTCTGAATAATTGGATGCATAGTTTGCAGTAATTAAATTGATGCCCTCTTTGGCGGAAATAATTCGATCCCTTACTACTCCAAAGATTCCGGGAAACTTTTTAGGGTAAACCTCAAAGGCTTCAAAAGCACTGCGTGTGGTTGCCAAAAAAGATTGTATATCAAGGTACTCGGTTGAAGAGTCACCTGAGTCTTTACTTTCATTTTCAAGATCTCTGTTTGCTTGATTAATGCCAGAGAGCATCGACCAGCCAACTATCCCTACAACAAGAGCTCCCCCGAGGCTCCCTGCTGTAAGCAAACCTATGTAAGATCGTACTTTCATGAACCAAAGATCATCAAAATACGATTGCTTATTTAAACAACAGGAATCAACACATTAATTTTTCTTGGAAAAGGAAATTCCGAGTAACAAGAAATGTAGTTTCTAATAATTTTCAATAGGGAACGATCAATATCTGAACCCGCCGCGGCAATCAGCATAGCACCATCCAAGAGTAAATCTTCATCTAATCTCATTCCTTCCGCTAAATTACGGGTATCAATTTCCTCCAACTTGAAACTATGAGCATCTGCATCCAAAAACTTTGCTAATGCATCCACAATATTAGGGTCATAAGTCTCCGTTCTGGATTTCAACGTCTTTACAATAAGAGAATCTTCATGACCTAATTCCTGATAGTAGTCATAGTCCAAACCAACTCGAATTATAGAGGCAGCAGTTCGCACTCCTGACCCATCATCTAATTCAAATTGCGGTTGGATATCAATACGCTGCAGAATTTCGCGCACATCTTCTAAGCCCGGTATCAGATCAATAATTTTTAATGTTTCTTCCGGAAGATCTCTTACCATAGCTTTCGTCTCCGGCTTTAGATCTTTTCGATGGTAAACAGACTCACTTAAATGAGGGGGTATAGAGAGGTAAGCAAGTTGAGAAAAGATTGCCGCAACCCCAACGCGCCAGGAATCTTTGAGTTGTATTTCTTCGGATAGCCCATTGGCTAGTCGCCTAACCCTCTGAGCACGACCGAAAAATAAAGGCTGAGTGGTAGCTAATGACTGGGCCAGTGCATCCACGGCACCCCTTAAGGTTTTATCTAATAATATCCGTCGACTGGTAATTAAATCGTATTGAATGACCGCATCTTGAAGGACCTTTTTTAAGATTTCCGGGGGACAAGGTTTGGAAAGCATTCTAAATACATTTCCTTCATTGACCGCTGCCATAGCAGATTCAAAATCGGTATGACCAGTAAGGAGAACGGTTACAACTTCAGGATCAATCTTTTTGATCGCTGCAAGCATTTCAGCCCCATTCATACGGGGCATTCTCATATCCGAGAGAACGACCGAAAAACCTCCTTCGTTTTTAAAAAGCTCTAAGCCTTCAAGGCCATCAGAAGCGAGGTGCAATTCGAATTTATTTCTCAGGTTTAATTGAAAGCCCTTGAGAATGGATTCCTCGTCATCAACACAAAGGATCTTATTGTTCATATTGAATCACCTACCCAGTAAATCGAAGCGACAGTCACAGTTTAGTTGACAGATCACATTGGCCAAAAACAAAGCAGATCTATCGCTTTCGAAATTGTTCGATTTTTTGTTCAATCTTTACCCGCCCATTCCAGTTGTTAGGCATTGGAAAGTCTTGGTTTTTTAATAAATCATCGAAAGTGACCTCTTTCGTCGTTACACCTCTGTCTGGGATATCAACTTTAGCAATCCAAGCAATTGCATTTAATACCAATCTCCTCGCATCCAAGGATGCCCAGTTTTCATGGAAGTGTGCTCCTGTAAAACCAAAGCCCCTTCCATAATTATAGTCTTGCCCACGTTGATAAGCCCATGCCACATGCTGGGCTTCTTTTCGCTTAAGAACTGCATCTGCCACATTTGGATTGCCATGATGCGGATGACTTTCAACTCCGGGCTTTAAACGCCTCATAGTATTTTCAGGGGGATGGGCAGAGAGAATGGGTGTGATTGAACCGATCGCTGAAGTGGCCTCACGAAACCTCATGTGGTAATACCATTCATCGTGCATTTGGAATGGTTGTACTCCGCTTGAAATAGGATGAGTGGGAATAAGATTAAACTCCGCGTTCCAAACCGGGTTTACAGACCAAAAAGGTTCAAAATAACCACCAATCCATTTAAGAAAGTGATCTCCCGCGGGTCCCGTTGTGGTTTCTACACCATAGTGAATACAGGCTAAACCAACACCCTTCCTCATGATCTTGTCAAATGAAGCAAGGTGTTTGTTTAAGAGGTGACGCACCCCACCATCGCAGGCAACGACCACAGCATCCGCATCATCCAAAACCGATGGATTCTTTGGATAGCCTCCATCTGTAACCACTAGGGTTTTTATGCCCAAATTTGCAGCCTCCAAATGTTCGGCGAGTAATTTGCACCCCGCGGCGTGTTCATGAGCAAAAAACCCATGACTCTTGGGCCCCGCAATGAAAACAACTTTCTTCGGGGCACCAAGGGAAGAATAAACAACCACAATTGAAAAAAGAATTAAAACAAATCCCTTAACCCAATGATGAAACTTAACTAAAAAAGGAAATAATAGCATTTTGTTTCTATAAACATTTCTGCTGTTTATATAAACTACTAATTAATCTTTTTTGTGGAATTATTGGAAACCTCTAACAAAAATAGCAGGAGAAAGCCATTAATTCTGGTTTTTTTGTATTTCTTTTAAAGAAAGATAATATCGGTAGAAAAGAGGGTCTTTATCAGCTACCTGCAGCAAGACATTCTCGCCCATTTGTTCAAAGGAAGACCCAAGATTTAATACAATGTCTCGATTGCTTACATTTTCTAAATCCGTACTCCCAGAATGCATAACTCTGTACTCACGAATAATGGGGCAATCAAAATTAGGCTCATAGCTTGAATTGTTTTCATCCTCTGCCACCAAGGCTGGAATTTCCATGGAATATTCTTTCAAGTCTTTTGACTGATCAAACTCAGTCGAGTTGAATTCATCTATGATCTCCATTCCTGGATGCATTTCCTCATTTTGATTGAAATCCAAACACACCAGTAGGTAGGACATTGAGAATGGCGATAAAGGCAATCCTTCCTTTTCTTTATCGAGGTACAATAAACCTGCCAATTTTGAATTGTATAAGTATGGAGAATCACGATGAATCCGAACTTGTCTGATGATCGAGCTTAAAACTTTGGGTTGAGATTGTGTATGGCTCATGATTCCCAGCAACCAAGTATTCATCGGTTTCTTGCTAAGAGGCTGGATTTCTTCGGTCGGGTTTTTCAAAAGCACACACTTTATCTTCAAGTTTTCATTTCTTCGGGCACTTTCCACCATTGCGACCGCCTGATTTTCAGAATAAAGAAATAAATTCTTCGCAAAATTAGGTTGCTGATTTTGCAAGTAATTTAATTTCGAAATTAGTTCCTGGTCATTATCAACTTCCATCAGTACAGAAGCGATTCCTTCCTCAGCTAAAAATGCGAATGTACTTTCCCATTTGGAAAATTCTTTTTCATAGTCTTCACGGGAACTTTTTGACATGACCCTGACAAACAAAGCCTTGGAAAAATCAACCAGCAAGCCCTCTCTTCTGACTAATCCCAAGGTGACATCCAAGGAAGATGCGAGTCTTCTAAGTCCAGGTTTTACAACCTCTTTAACCATACCGAGGTTACCTATTTCGAATCTACCTAGAGGGTTATTAAGGTTATCTACAAAATTATAATACCGATCCCGAATCGGTCTAGAAAAACTCATTACCTGATTGGCATATCGTACCTCTCCATCCAAAAGACTGAGGAAGTCTTTGAAGTCTTCTTGAGGAGGAGGTTCTGCAAAATGATCTAATGGAAATTTTCTTAGAAATGAATTAGGCTGAAGAGAGTTTTCTTTTCCCCATGCTAAGCTTAGTCGCATCTTCGCATAAGTTTCAACAAATCGAAAGCAAGCTCCCTGAATTAGATAAAGGGTAAAAACAAAAAGGATACAAACAACAAGACAGTTGAAGCTTTTCTTTATCATGCCTGCTTGGATTCTAAAGTCTGTTTTGCTTCTTCATCCGAAGAAAGAGTGCCTTGATCTTCATCGCTTTGAATATCACTATCGATGTTGTCTTCCTGTTCATCTGAGATCCGGTCCGTCGTTTGTGATTCCTGAGCATTGGGACTTCCTGGCTCATCTCCTTGTTCAGAAGATTGGGCTAATATATCTTCGTCTGCCTCCCCTGGCTCTGGAACATCCTCCTCTTCGGTACCCTCCGAGTCCGGGCTTTCTGAATCATCCGTACCCTCTTCATTCTCAACCAAAACACCTTCGTCAGTTTGAGTTTCATTAAACTCATCACCCACGCCTAAAGGAACCTCTTTCGGGGTAGATTCCTTCAGTTCAGTGGCTGATTGAATCGCCACTCTGGGGGAGGTCGATGAATTCTGTTGGTTTCTTTTATTGGCGTGGTTACTTACTCGTTTACTCGAACGTAACGCAGCCCAAAGGCATACTATTCCCAGAGAGTAAGAAATGATAGTCAGGATAAAAACGATTATTCTATCTTTTGCCGCAATCACTTCATCTCCCTCAATTAATCTCAGCCAAAAAAACACCAAGAAGATCAGTAAAACGAGTGAGATTCCGAAATTCAAAAACCTCATTTGCAAAGAGATTTTTGGTAAATAGCTGATTATGATCAAGTAAAAGGATCCCACACCAATCAGGACAGACATTAGGTTTTTCAGAAAGGATACACTTTCACCTATTCCATTGAGGTTAAAGTAAGCAAAATAGTCAGGTAGGGTAAGCCCAACTATTTTGAAGTGAACTAAGGAGTGAATTAAATGGTCTAATGAAAGAAGACCGTAACTAAGAGCTGCCCAAAGAAAGACCAGAACCAACAAACCGACGGTTCCAGCAGTGAAAAAAAGCATTTTACTCAGAGAATGCATGGGCAAATAGATTATTTTATGCTCCGAAATTTTAACTTGATTGCAAGAGAATCTTTGCTGCGGGAATTCATCGACCACACAATCGCTAGTTTTTAGAACGAATGATTAAATTATCCCAATACACCGGAAAATCCGCATAGCAATATCCCCACAACATGCATTTTCCGTCGGCAATTACATCGTCCAAAGAAATCCAGGAGACTTGTTTGATTGATTCCATTTTTGCCTCTTTTTGAACAAGCATTCGAATTTTGGAAACCATTTTTTTGGGATCTGTATCCACCTGCACTTTTACCTGCATCCAATTAAGGGAAGACCATTCAATTCCTTGCCCATGCTGCCAATCTTTCTGGAAAGTGAAAAGCACCTCCTGTCTGCTTGGATTGAGTTGATACTTGAATCCCCTCACTCCACCCAGATTACCAGCAACCATATTATGTCTTCGGCTCCTCGATCCCCCTAAACAGGAAAAAGACAACTCGAATGAACCAAATTTTAGGCGAGGGCCAAAAAGAAAGCCATGCTCTCCTACGGGTTGAGCAGATAATTCCAAGCACTTTCTCCCCTCCATATTAACCACGGAGAAATCACCATCTAAAATAAAGAAATCATCCGGTAATTTACCTAAAGCAATATTTTCAAAATCTTCTTGGTAGAATAATTCATAGTCTTGAGTTTCGCGGTCCTTTTCTTCACCGAATAGCAGGTTGTGTAAAGATAAGTGGAAAACCAAAAAGAAAAGAAACCTATTTTGTTCACTCATTTCTCAAGGCTTGAAACTGGGCTTGGTGGATTCCCTGGCGAATCGCCCAAGAAACAAAAAGAATGGAAACACCGAATAAAACCAAAGAAAAAAGAAACAAGAACCCAAAAGAAAACTGTCCAACTCCTACATAGAGGGAGGGCAAAATTCCCAATAAACCGGCCCCAATTCCCCAGGACAACCCACCTGTAACTAGCTTTCCGTTTTCTCTCCATGCCAATTGAAATAATTTCTTAGAGGAAAAACCTATGGCTCTTAGAATTGCCAGTTCTGCCCTTCGCTCATACAAGTTTCTGAAAACCACAACAAATACCCCAATCGTGCCAAGCAGGACCCCCAGTCCGCCAAGTGCCTGAAAAATAGCAAGGTATGTGTTTTCAACTCTAATGAGCTTAGTTAGCCTTTCCTTGGTTGATTGAATTTCAAGACCAAAATTATACAAGCGATCCTTTAAATGAAATAATACATCTGGCTCGCTTTGACGATCCACCGTCATCCAAAAATGTTGGTACCCTCCCCTGCCTGAAAAATTTTTAATCCAGTTTTGCTCCGCAAGATACAATCCGCCTTGAAGAAAGGAACCTTTAACCACAGCAGTTATTTCAACATAAAAGGGCTTCCCTTCTTCGTTAAGATAGGTCAATCGGTCTCCGACTTTCTTTTTCAGGGACCAAATCAAGGTATTTTGATCAACCAAAGCCGGGAAAATATTGGGTCCGATCGGCTCTTTTAGATCTGCCCAACTTCCGCCAATGAAATTAAATCTGCCATTCATTTGATCCAGGGGCACTCCATAAAGAGAAGGGGATAAGGATTGGTTCAAATTAAGGCAACTGGCATCGTCACCCACAGAGCTTCGAAGAGGAACCAAGGTTACCTGCCTCATCAAATCCTGATTTAGATCAAAGAGATCACCCGCCTCTTCACCCAACAAGTCATCGTAGATGGCCATGGCTGTGGTGATTCGATGAGAAAACCCTCCCGTACCTGATTGACGATCAAGGGGGTGGATTGTCGCTCTTTGCTTAAAGGCTCCAGCCCCGATAACTAAAAAGGCTCCTATTGCAAGCATGCCGATTACGATCAATTTCCTTCCCGTTCTACACTCCAAATGATCCAAAATTTTCGTTGGACTTGTTCCGTCATTGGGTAAGTACTGCTTACGATAATACCGTGCTAGGCCAGCCATAAGCAGAGAAGTTCCTGTTGCAAAGAAGGCGACACCTGGAGAGATGCTGAAGTACCAGGATAGACTTAAGATGAAACCGACCAAAACCCAGCCAATTCGCTCGATCCATTGAATCCATAGAACTTCCTTGGTAAGGATCGCATTCTTGGCAAGGTTTGCCTCATTCAATAGAACTACCGGAGCTATTTTGAAAAGTTTTCTGCTGGCCAAAGACAGAGCCATCAATCCCATAAAAAAAGATATTCCTAAGCCTGCAATAATCGATCCAACCGAAGGAGAATAAATAATTTGTAAATTAGAAACCGCCCCACTCCAAGACCCTCCAAGCATCCATAAGATGGATTTCCCAAAAAACCATGCCCAACCCAACCCCAAAACCGAACCGACCACGCAGACCGCGGAAGCTTCGAGCCCGATAATCCACCTGATGGTTGGAATACGATAACCAACGGCAAGGAGCATCCCAACTTGTCGGCTTCGCTGATCCATAGAAAAACCAAACAGTAGACTACTTAGAGCGAAGCCCACTAAAATAACAAAAAATCCAAAGGCGAGAAACAATTGACTAAAATCCACAGGACCGACAGATCCCGCCAAAGCATTCGCCTCAAGTTCAATCAAACGTACCCCAGAATCCGAAGGTAAGAGGCATTCGCTTAGTTTATTCTCTAACTCACGGCTTGTCTTGAGCCCATTCATACGAAGACCGGTCAGTTTGCCCCATCGATTCCCCCACATCGACTGAGCCGAGGAAAGGGAGACAAAGGCTTTGGGGGTGCCCCTGTAATCATCCCAATAGGTTTCGTCCTTTACCCGGATATTATGTTTTATAGGTATGCCCGTATCCCACTCCCCGCAATTTTCTGCTCCACTTAAACCCGGAAACCGAGGAGTCCAATCGCTCTCTTCACCCGGGGGAACTTTGGGGGGCATGGGTAAAATAATCCCTACCGAAAAACTCTTACTTTGTTCAATTAGCCTTCTCCTTTCAGCCACCACAAAGTAATGGAGGGTCACCTTATCCCCGAGGCTAGCATTAAGATCCTGAGCGGCCCATTCGTTTAAGGCTATTTGATCATCAGTCCAGTTCCGATCCAGAAAACCGGAAGTAAGTGGGTCAATGCCGGTGACCATTGAATAAGGAATGAGCGGCGAATCGGAACCCTCATGGCTTTCAGACTTGTGAATTGCATTGACTAGATAGGTGAGTTCTCCCTGGGCATCGGGATCTATTTCTTTGGCAAGATTCACCATTGAGTCCGAAAGGAAAACGCTTCTGGTACGAAGACACCTTCTAGGATTGGATCGTAAATCCAAAACCTCTAAACCGGCATCGGCTAGTGTCCAATTTTTTTCAATAGCATTGAGTACGGACTTCAAGGAACCGGGTGTTGAAATAAGCAATTGATTGGCAAAGTCCGTTCTTCCTTTAACCGGATCAAAAGTGATAAACATATCCTGCTGTAACATGGAAAGCGGTGCAAAGACTGTACGGATTGAATCCATGCTTGGATACAGCGAAAATTCGCCCAGCTGTGAGGAGCTCAGTTTGCCAAGAACGGGACGATTCCAAGAAACAAAACGGGCATCTCGCTCTCCGGAAAGCGGGGCATCTCTAGAGAAAAGGCTTGGCTCTTCCACTCTAAGCACCATGCGTGTTCCATGCCCCACCTCGATTTCTTTAGCCAAGTCTGGACTTAACCAAAACCCGGATTGATTGAGGTCAGGTATGTTTTTTTGTTCTTGAGCAAAGTGAAAGAAGCGATCATCTATACCGAGGACTTTGACCCGGCTTACTTTAATTTTGCCATTGGGGGAGACAAAGGTTCCCTGAGTCATCAAAACAGGTGCCAATCGAGTTTCATCACCAGCCGGTAAAAGTGCCTGAGTCCGATCAGCCAAATCGGAATGAAAATATCCCTCCTCTGAAAGCAGTGAGTGAGTTACTAAACCAATTCGATCTTGGGATATTCTCAGTAAAGTAGCTCGAACGGAGTCTCCAACCGTAAGAGCACCCACTAAAATCATAGAGCCTAGGGAAACCCCTAGGCATGTGCCCATGTGCTGCTGCCAAGAATGCTTTAGATTGGCGAAAATAATTCGCCAAATATTCATAACTCTTCCTTCATTAACTTACCTTCAGAAAAAGACCAAATCTGGTCCATCTTTTGAGCCAAAGGAATGGCATGGGTAACAATGATTAGAGTGGTTTCTAGATCCTCATTTAACTCCAAGAGTAATTTCATTAGACTCTCTGCATTCACGTAGTCCAAGGAACCAGTAGGTTCGTCCGCCAAGACTAAGCTTGGCTGATTAATTAGTGATCTGGCCACCGCCACTCGCTGCTTTTCCCCACCAGACAATTGGCCTGGCAAGTGAGATAGCCGATGTGAAAGACCGACCCGATCCAAAAGCTCTTCTGCTCGGTTTTGTAACGCTTGACCCCTCAGTCCACCATGCCCAGCAAGTGCGGGAAGCATGACATTTTCCCTGACCGAGAGTGCCGGCAAAAGATGATGGGACTGAAAGATAAAGCCTAGGGTAAGATTTCGGAACCTTGCCGCCTCTTCCTCGTTGAGATTATGAACACTTTCACCGTTCACCCAAACTTCACCACTCGTAGGGCGATCTAAGCCTGCTATTAAATTGAGCAAGGTACTCTTGCCTGAACCCGATGGCCCAACCAGAGCTAGGTTGCTGCCTCGGTCTACAGTTAAACTGAGGTTCGAAAAAACGAGGTTATCCAATATATCATTTGGCCCCGGGTAGGCTTTGGTGAGGTTTGAAACATTTATAAAAGTAGGCATTTGAATTCTATTGAGAAATTTTGGGGTGCACCCATCGACTTGCTTTCATTTCAAATCGTGGCAAGGTTTCCTTGACGACTGGCTTCACAGGGATTCTCAGAGAATATGCATCCTGAAGGGCCCTTTCCAAAGCCATGGCTTCATCCCTTCCACATTCGGCCTTAATCAAGACCTCCAACATTTCTCGATTTTGCTCAATGACCACCTGATATTCACTAATTTCTGGGAATCTTCGGATGATTTCATCCACTCCTGAGGGGTGAAGGTTTACACCACGAATGATTACCATATCGTCAGTTCTGCCAACGATTCCACCGATTAAATCAAATGTGGGTAACCCCAACTCGTCGACTCCTCTTTTTGCGCGAACTAAATCACCCGTGCGGTAACGAAGTACTGGAGTTCCTATCCGTCCCAGAGGGGTGAGGACTAATTCACCAAGCTCACCATCGTTAATCGATTGCGTGGTTTGAGGGTGAATCACTTCGGCATAGTAAGAATCCAGCAGAATTCGCAAGCCACCCCTCCCGCCGGGAATCTCATAAGCAACAGGGCCCACCTCAGTCATTCCATAATGATCATAAAGAAGAGAACTTCGGCTCCATGCTTTATCGACTGCCAGACGATGGGCCGGCAAGCTTCCTCCGCACTCTCCAGCAACGATAATTTTCTTGAGTGCATGGTTTTGTAAAGCAATTCCACATTCTTTTGCCTTCTCTATGATACGGAGTGCATAGGTCGGCGTGCAAAAGAGATATTCCACACCTTCCCCCAAAATAGAAGATAGCCTGGACTCGGTCGATTGCCCCCCCCCTGGTATACAAACACACCCCCTTTGCATGGCGGCTTCATAAGCCGTCCAAAAACCTAAAAATGGACCAAAGGAAAAAGCAAAAAAGCAAGAAGCACCCCTCTGTACTCCAGCCTCCGCCAGAATACGGTCCCAATTCCCCAACATCCACTTCCAGTCTGCCTTGGTATCCATCCAGGTTACCGGCACACCTTTGGTTCCACTGGTTCTAGAATAATGCAAATATTTTTCTTTAGGATAGGTTAGGTTGCTTCCATGAGGTGGATGGGAAAAGCGGTCATTTTCCAATTCCTGTTTTGTGGTAAGCGGACAAACATGAGAAAACTCTTCAAAGCCCGACCATGTTTTCCAACCTGATATTCCTGGAAAACGTTCCTTTTGAAAGGAATTATGTTTATCCATTTCTTTGAGGTTTAATTGGTAGTCGGCCCACCTTTTTGCTGCCCACCTAAGAACCATTTCTTTTTGATCTTTCATCCTTTGGGACTGTGATCGGAATCAAATTTTTATTAGGGGCTTTTTGACTCCGCTGTGACTATAGCTTTGGGCGGCTTAGGGGCATATTTTGTGATCATGTACCCACCAATCGCCGCCATAGCGATACCGAGCACGAAAGGCCAATTCACATAGGCCCAGTTGCCCTCCTTTGTGGTGCTGACCAAGGCGTTGACCATCGGTGCTCCGGCAAAAATAATCGACATGATGACCGGCACAAATGCCGGGCTTGGCATCTTACCAAAAGCGA